>Ga0302324_100004381_pt1 | contig 31263 bp, 26 predicted proteins | sample Palsa_T0_1_FD_201949 | JGI IMG/M metagenome (GOLD analysis project Ga0302324, IMG submission 201949) | Peat permafrost microbial communities from Stordalen Mire near Abisko, Sweden - Palsa_T0_1 | ecosystem: Environmental > Terrestrial > Soil > Palsa > Peat permafrost | place: Sweden: Abisko... | reverse complement strand
TGGAGGCCGGAACCCAGAACGCTGGGACTACACCGACGTCGATGCCCCGGAAGTCGGCCGCAGCGACGCCAATGATGATCATGGGATGCCCATTGACGAGCACCTTGCGGCCGAGAACATCGGCAGCGCCACCGAATTGCGACTGCCAGAAATCGTAGGAAAGGACGATCACGGGGCCAGCGCGGGGCGCGTCGTCGTCCTGATCTCCGATGACGCGCCCGAGGGCTGGACCCACGCCGAGGACCGAGAAGTAGGAGCCGGAGACGATCTCGGCGCCGACGGGCTTAGGGTCGCCTGCGGCCGAAAGATTGACGGTGGTTTCGGCTCTGCAGAGGACACCCTCAAAGAAGCGGGTCTGCTCCTGCAGGTCGCGGCAGATCGGGTAGGACATGAGATTGAAGGACCCGAAGCCGCTGGCGAACTGGGGTCCGTCCCAGTCGATGAGGACCAGGCGCTCTGGTTGGCGGACTGGGAGCGAGTGGAGGATAACCTGATCCAGCAAGGAGTAGATGGCGGTGGTGGCGCCGATGCCGAGCGAGAACGAGACCAGAGTGACGACGGTGAAGCCGCGACTACGCAGCAGCGAGCGGGTGGAATAGCGGAGATCGTAAAGGAAATCGAGGAGCCAGCGGCCGAGCCAGACGTCTCGGACTTCGTCGCGCATTTGAGCGAGGCCGAGCTCGACGGCGACGCGGCGGCGCGCCTCAGGCTCGGGAATGCCGGCAGCGATGAGATCAGCCACGCGGCGGTCAAAATGGTATTGGAGTTCACGGTCCAGGCCGCGCTCCAAGGACCCCCGGCGGAACCAGTTGAAGAACCGAATCATCGGCCGCCCTCCTCGAAGATCAGCTTGACTGCGCCGGAAAGGCGCGCCCAGCTATTTTTCTCGACGGCAAGCTGGCGGCGCCCGGCGCCTGTAATGGAGTAGAACTTGGCCTCCCGGCCGGTCTCCGACTGTTTCCACTCCGCGCGCAGCCAGCCTTTCTGCTGCAGGCGGTGGAGGGCGGGATAGAGCGAGCCCTGGTTGACTTGAACCACCGAGCGCGAGATCTGCTCCAACCGCTGCGCGATCCCGTATCCGTGGGCGCGTTCGAGCGAGAGGATCTGGAGGATCAGCATGTCGAGCGTGCCTTGTGGGATGGGGAAACGCGGAGAGGGCATCGATACCTCAACCTTCTACAGCTCAGGGTACACCCGGGAAAGGTCGAAAATCAAGGTGTGAGAGGTAAAGAGCCGCCGGTGTATCGCCTCAGCCGACCGCAGCCACAACGGCTGGCATAGTCACGGATGGCCGCATCTGCTTCGGAAGAGTCTTTTAGGCGTCACCGTGCATCATTACGAAGGCCAACCCGCGGGAGAATACGACTGCTACAGCCAGATTTATCCGCTCTGCGTTTATCTCGAACTTGGCCAGGCCCGCATACTGCGCTCAGGGAGCACCACGCCGCATCGCGGACGGAGCGGAAAAAGAAAAAACAGGCCCGGCGCAAACCCCGCAAAAAATAAAAAGGCGGAGCCGAAGGCCCCGCCACTGAACCGTGCATCAGATAATCTCTATTCCTGGCGCGGTCTACTGTACTCCTTTAGAACGAGCCATCCCACCCCTGGCGTAAGCTCCCCAACATGAAAAAAAAAATCCCGCGTATTCTGGTTGGTCCCCTTGCTCCGCGCGGCATTTACGATCGCTGACCTGATATCGCCAAGCCAGCACGACTGCAGCGCCGGATAATACTTGAGCACCGCCGACACCGAGGAAAATTCCGATGCCCATCCATTTTCCTCGTTGAATTCGCCAGTCCAGGACGACGCGACCACATCGTAGAGGTCTTCGCAAAACTTCAGGCATTGCTGACGAAACTCTTCCGGCTGCTCAATCCTCGCGTCCTTGATCCTATAAACGGCGGTTGTCGGGCATAGTGAACGAGGAAGTGGTTACCATTGTTCAACGTGACCGAAGAAGGCCAGCTCGCAGGGGCTCACCCAAAGGGTGAAGACCAGACCAGGGAAACGCAGTTACCGCAAACGTCGAGCCTGGACACGTTTGCTGGGAAGATCCAGGTAAAGTGGTCGGCGGAAGCCACAGTCAGCAGCCTTGGGCTGATGCCGTATTTTATCGAGTTTCTGAAGACGAGCGGACTGTTCGACAGGTGGGTGGAGGAAAGCCCGTTGCGCTACACCAGCGCGAACGCACCCCAGAAGCGGGACGTGCTAGGGACCATTCTGCTATCGGTGTTAGCTGGGCATTGGCGGTATGCCCACATGAACTCGATTCGGAACGATGGCATAAATCCAGCGTTGCTGGGAATGACAGCGGTGATGAGCGAGGACTCAGTGCGGCGAGGACTGATAGGGCTGAATGAGGCCGAAAGCGCAGAGTGGCTGAAGGGTAGTTTGAAAGCCAGCTATGAGCCCCTGCTGGAAGAGCCCTGGGTGTTAGATGTAGACACCACGGTCAAACAGTTATATGGTCGCCAGGAGGAGGCCAAGACGGGTTACAACCCCACCAAGCCGGGGCGTCCGTCGCATGCCTACCACAGCTATTTCGCCGCCGGGATTCGGATGGTGTTGGATATGGAAGTTCAGGCCGGGAATCAGACGGCTCCATCGTTTGCGCAACCGGGCTTGTGGGCGTTCCTGGACGAACTGACAGAGAAGAACCGGCCGATATTCCTGCGTGGGGACTGTCATTGGGGAGCCGAGAATGCGATGGCGGGCGCTGAACAACGAAACATCCAGTACTTATTCAAACTCAAGCAGAGCGCCAATGTGAAGAAGTTGATCGGCCAGATCTTCGACAAAGAAGATTGGGTGGAGGCGGGACAGGGATGGAAGGGGAGGATCGACAAGTTGCGGTTGAGCGGATGGAGCCAGACGCGGCGTGTGGTGGTGCTACGCAGGCCACTGCCCACGCAGCGGGCAGCGGAAGCTTCGGACAAGAAGAAATCCAAACGCAAAGCTGCTAAACAATTGACTTTGGATCTGCCGGAATTCAACTACCGTGGAGTGCAATATGAATACGTCGTGCTGGTGACATCGCTGAGCGAAGAAGTGTTGGCAGTGGCTCAACACTACCGGGATCGAGGCGATGCGGAGAATAACTTCGACGAGTTGAAGAACCAATGGGGCTGGGCTGGCTTCACGACTCAAGATCGAAAGCGCTGCCAGATCATGGGCCGGATCATCGCCGTGATTTATAACTGGTGGACGATCTTCATGCGCTTGGGAATGCCCGACAAACACGCCGAGGCGATAACGTCGCGGCCTCTGGCTTTGCAGGGCATCGCCAGGCAGACCCGTCACGGGAACCAGACCACCATCGAGATTACGAGCATGCATTCGAAGGCAGCGCAGATCGCGGAAACACTGACCAATGTGAGCCGGTTTCTAAAGCGAATCAAGGCGACTGCGGAGCAGTTATCCCAAGGGCTCCGGTGGAAGCTGATCCTGAGCGCGGCGTTTCGTAGTTTCCTCGGTGGCAGGGTCCTCGGAAGCCCAGGACGGCTGGCTGATGCTCGTTAACTGCCGTTTTTAGGTTGATGGCATCTCTAAATTGTTTGGTATCGAGCGTCGCCTTCAGCTTTGCCAGGGCCGGCGGGGTTTGCGTGGTTTCGTCTTCCATGTCACCACCTCATCTAGATTTCAGCAGATTTACAAAAAGTGGCGGAGCCCGAAGGCCCGGCCCAATCCTCACCGCCCGAGTTTAAGGCCTTCCTTCTTTTTCAGCGCCTTGTATTCCTTCCACCGCCGTGCTCCCAGTCGATTTGCAACCCTAGCGGCGCGCTCGATAATGCGCTCAGCGCCTTTTTTGAACTCCGGGTTAGTGCAGCTGTTTTTCATCTCCAATATGAACCGTTAAAAATCATATTCAAGCGGTGTCAGAACGGCATAAGGCGGACCCTGTACATGGCTCCCGGTAAAGTGTCTCAAGTACGCCGCGCGCACCGCATGTAACCTTTCGCTCGCGGTTCCCTTTTTCCCCACAAGGCGCGGCACGAATTCGCCTTTCTCTATCAAAATGTCGACCGCCCGCTTCTGGGTCGTTTTCGAAAAGGCCTCCAGCCTCTTGATGATGACCGGATCGTCCGACAAAACCAGCTCCCATTGCACATCGCGAAAACGATGACGGTCGGCCTTGTAGAATTCCCTGTAGAGGTCGAGGTCATGCAGCATATTTGCCTTCCTTCCATTTAAGCCCGGAACCGGACGTTGAAAAAGGGCGGAGCCCGAAGGCCCCGCCCCATTCCCCAGAGGTATCGACAACTACTTCGGTATGAGCAGGCTGTTCATGCATCCCGTTACCGGCCGCCGCGCCTGCCGGCGGGCGCGTTCCGCCGATAAGAATTCGTATTCGGACTGGTAATACAGCCGGTTGCTTTCGGCGTGGTCAGTCTGGACGAGGTCGGCGGCGAGACTGCTCAATCTATCCTGGATTTCATCGTCGGTGCAATCCTGGAAATCGGCGCTGAAAACATGGGTCATGCAGTTTCTCCTTCATCGTGGCCCGCGACTATCGGGGCCTCATGTGCAAACAAAGCTCGGGCGTTCGGGCTTATCGCACTCGATAAAACGGAGTGGAAGAGCCGGGCCGGGACTTAACCCGGCAGGGCTTGCGTCAGAAGGCGAACCCCGTGCGCGATGCACGGTCTGAGGCGCCTTGAGTTGCGGGCTGCGCGGATGCGCACGATCTATAAAAGGAGGAGATTGTCATGCGGAGCCGCCTACCGCTTTCGGCATCAGAGCTTGTGCCGTGCGGATCAGCCTCATAAAGAATTCGATATCGTCGACTTGAACAACGACCGTTACCGGCTTCGGAAAATTAGTATCGCCGCCATACGGCAGCAGCCTGATCGCGATCGCGTTTCCAGCTGTTGCATGGTCGGCCATGCCAAACATCTCGAATTTCTCCGGGCGCAGGAACGGCCCTTCGACCTTGTCGCCCGGCGAGATTGCGTCTAAAATCTGGATTTCTTTCATGCGTCTTCTCCTACGAGAAGCGCAGGGCGGCGCCGCGGCGCACAATGGTCTGCTGCGGAGCCGGAACCGTCACAGTGACGACCTTCTCGACTTCCTGGAGCTTGCGACGAGCAGCCGCCGCACAGAAGTATTTGGAGATGTGGTGGGTTTCGGCCCAAGTCTCGGTTTCAACGGCCGTACTGCGCTTGGCTTCGGCTTTGCTGTTGAATTCCTTGGTAAGAGACATTTTAGAACCCCCGTTGTTCCCTCTGATGTTCTTATATTATGGAAATTAACAAGATCCGTCTGTGATCTGGATCACAGCGCGTAGGTAGAAATTAAATTACTCAGTAAAATCAATAAGCTTGTTGAGCTGAAGGATTTGAATTTTCTGGCCACTGACCTTGATCAAGCCGCGCCTTTGAAGGTCCGAGAGATTGCGCGCAAGCGTTTCGCGTGTCATGCCGAGTCGCGAGGCAAGCTCGTCGCGCTCGGGAACCTCGACAACGGTGTTTCCGCTCTCTGTCCTATATTCCAGAAGCCCTGCCGCGACCCGCCGCGCCGCATCCATGATCGTTAAGTACCTGATCCGGTTGCTTTCCGCGCGTAACGTGCTGGTCGCGAACTTCAGCATCCAAGCACTGAGCTCGCGGCGGCCAAGAACAAGTTCCATGAACTCTGCAGCTGCGAGTCGCCCGACCACGACGTCGCCGACGGCGGTAGCGGTATTAGGATGAGGCATCCCAGTGACCGACGCCCACCAGCCGATCATTTGGCCCGGGTGCCGGTGATAGAAGAACGCGGTATCGCCATCGGCGTTCGAGGTATCGATTCGGATGCGGCCCTCGAAGACGAAGAACGTATCCGTGCAATCGTCGCCGCGCTCAAAAATCGGGCGACCCGAACGGTACTTTTCCATCTTGAGCTTAGAAACCTCCCGCTGCCGCTCACCTTCCGGCAGAAGTTCGAACAAGGGAAACGTAACCGCCATCTGAATTTACAAAATAAGATTGCCCTGCGGATCAGTCTGACCAACTCGCCCAGCGAGGTCTATTGGCCGATTGACCAAGGCAGGAATGAGTTGGTTGAAGAATGTCTTGGTATTCTCATGATCCTGCCCGATTCGCAGGCTGCCGTCGACCCCCGTGAGTGCGTACTGTACGAGAACCGGCAAAGTGAGTATAATCCCGTGAAGCGCTTATTATGCTGCGTCGACGCATCCGGCAAAAAAGCGTCGTTCTTTCACCGAAGTCAAACACCTCATTGTCCTTGGGGCGAACCCGCTAACACGTGCCGGGCTCTATTCACGCCATTTGTACCCCATGAAATCATGGCGCTCACCGAGCCTCCGAGGCGGTAATCAAACCGGAGTCTCGGCCTGCCGGTAACGATCCCTTTCGCTAAAGACTAAGGGGCCCGCCCCTCGCGCCGCACAAGGGTAAAGCTTCGCCGCCCGACCGGGTTTCCCCAGGCTTCCGTGCCGAAAATCGCGGCGTGTGCAGCCTGGGAGATACCCCTCCCGAATCGAGCGCCCTTGCGCTTTGCTACCCCCGCCTTCGCCAGTGGGCAGGGTTGCATTGCATTGCAACCCATTCAACAGGAGAAAAACCATAGCGTCGCGTAGCGGATCAGCGTCTCCCGCAGGGACTAACGAAGTGCCCGAAGGGCGCCAGCGCTTGATGTCAGCCGAACCGATGATAGGTTGAACGATGAAAGGCCGTCTGGATGAGGCCTCACGAGAGTGAAACAGGACCGGCCAGAGGATATTCCAAAAACATCGAGTAGCGAATCATCACCAAAGGAGCCGTAGATAGTTGACTTAAGTCAAGCATCTTGCGATGCCGAGCCGGATACGCCGCGCCAAATCCGCGAAGAAACGCCTACCCCCTTTCCGCCTCTATCGAGCGTACGCAGCCCGTGCCCGCCTTCAAGGGTCCAGATGAACGCGCAAATGCACGGCCGAGAACCAATCGAGCCGTGCATGGCACGCCCTTGACGTCGGACCCAGCCCGCTGAAAAAACCCCTTTATCCCGTGATCATCGGAAAGGGGGCTGCCGGTAAGGGCGAAGACGCCCGGTTACACCGTGCGTTTCTTTTCTGCGCAATCCGCGCAAAGAGCGGGCTTTCAGTAAGCCTTTACAATTTAATCCAACACTTTTAATTTGACAGAATCACAGAATCCCAGTATGGTCACTCAAAAAAGGAGGGCCAATCTGGCGGAGTCTCCGCAATCAATCAGAGGGTCGAACCATGACGCAACCGAGTCCCATCGCAAAGGAATTTTCCAGCAACCGCCGCGATTCGGCGAATCCGTGTTCAGGTCGGAAATCAGCAAGGCAAATGGATTTCACGCTCTGACCGTTGCCGAAAATGAAGTCCAGGGTGTCGCGGAAATGGGGCATGATCACTCTGTCCTCGTGCTGCGCTCCGGTGCGGAAATCCCGGTTGCGCTGCCGTACGAACAGCTTGAAAAGAAGATCTACGAACCGGACTTTCTCACCGACGGCCCCGTGCTCGATCTGCGCAACGTCACCGGCCTCGCGGCAAATGCCGCAAATGTCAATCCCGCAGCCAAGCCCTCTGAGGCGCATGCAAGCGCCTCGGAGGCCCCTGCGAATACCAATCAGGCGCTTGCACCCGGCGACAAGATGCCCGACGGCACGGTGTTTGTCGGCATCTCGCCCGATACCAACAAGCCGATGTATGCCACGCCCGCAGATGCCTCCCTCACGATGAAATTCAACGAGGCCCAGCAATACGCCACCAAGCTCGATGCGCACGGCCACAAAGACTGGCGCGTACCGACGAAGGGCGAACTCAACGTGCTGTTCAACAACCGCGCAGCGATCGGCGGCTTTGACATAAGTGGTTCCAATCCGCGCGGCTGGTACTGGTCCGCGTCCTCCGGCAATACATGGGATGCGTGGGGTCAGCGCTTCAGCGACGGGCTTCAGAACACCTACTATAAGGGCAGTCACTCGTCCGTCCGTTGTGTGCGGTGCGTGAGCGTCCGGAGATGAACCATTTAGTCATTCAACCCTTTACTGACCGCGCGTAGCGCGGTCGCAACAAAAGGCAGAAATGAATGGCGCAATACCACCATCTGCCGATTTATAAACAGACCTACGACATCCTTCTGCGCACAATGACGGCGACGACGGACTTCCCGCGCGAGCACCAAAACACCCCGGGACAAAAGATCAAAGGCCAAAGACGCGCCCGGCTCGCGCGGCGGCCGCAAGGCAAAGCCTTCGTGTCATCCCTCAGCAAACAATCAGTGGCGCTCTTTTCATATAGGTTTTTCATTTGACATTGAACTCAAAATCCTCCAGATTGGCGCAGTCTCGCCGGCACACTCAAGAGGATGTTCCATGAGCCAAAAAAGCTTATCAAACGACGGTGTACCCGCCTTTCGCAAAGAGCTTACACCGGAGTTTCTCGCGGCCGCAAGAATCCCTGTGCAAACTACCCTCGTTGAAGCTCTGCTCGGAGCAACGGAACAGATCAGGGACGACATCCTTCTTCCAGCGTCAAAAAATCTCGATGCCATCGCTGTCACCCGCAAGGACACCGGTGACCTGCGCAGTGCCGATGCGAAGACTTTCACGATCGAGACTGATCGTCAGTGTGAAGAAGCGATGGAAAAAGCCCTACATCGCAGCTTCCCGGACGCCTTGCTTATCAGTGAGGAGAAATTTGGTGCTTGTTCGCCGGAGGAGAAACGCCGCGTTTTGGACGAAGCCCTGAGCACCGATAAAATGGTCATCCTCACTGATCCTCTGGACGCAACGCGCGACTTTCGCCAGGGAGGAGACGGCTACGGCACAATGCTCGCAGTTTTACGCCACGGTGAGATATCTGCAGCCGTCGCCCACCGCTCCACTGATTACGCGAATATAGACGGTCTTGGACATACCCTTACATTTGAAGAAGGTGACGGCGTAAGGATCGACGGGAAGCGCCATAAACCGCTCTCCGAACGCGTCTTCCCGACCGATGCGGTGCATCTCCGTGGCTATGCCGGGTTTGAATTTATCGATGCCATGAAAAAGGGGGGGACAAACGGGTATCCCGATTTGGCTGGCCGCTTTGACAGCATCAGTGATCTCTGGACCTGCACCAAGCTCTATGAAGATCTCATCAAAGGGCAGTACCACTTCATGCTCGTCCCCCCACCCACCGATATTTTCGATTATCCGGCAGGTCTTGCGCTTGTGAAGGAATCAGGGGGCGTCGCGAAGTTCCTCGACGGCACACCTGCAACCTTCGCCGAAATCGTGAAGCGCCAAGCCTTCGAAGGAGCACATGATCCGAAGTCCGTAGACAACACACTAGTCTTCGCCGTCTCCGATGAGGTTTTTAGAACTGTGCAAAAAGAGATTCAGCAGGTGATGTCGCCGAAACGTCCTGCTGCAGGCACAAAGCCTTCATTCCCAAGAGCTGCGTGAAAGGTTCATACGTGACAAAGACAAATCGAACCTACGGCCAGTCTGTTGAGGGCGCGCCCAAAGTAACGGTGAATTAGCGCTGGCCTAAAAGACACTCCCGCCTTGACATCCTCTATATCGGCATCGTAGCTTTGTCCCCTCCGCTTGTGCCGCCCCCGTTCGCGCCTTTCAGTGGGTGCTGCCACTCCAACGGCTTTCTCATCCGCTCCAGCATCGCCGGAATTGTGTTTTGGGAGATGCGTCGGTCCGATCTAGCGGCGCGACATTTTCTCCATCCGCTCGATGATCTCCTGCGGCAGATGGCGCTTTTTCGCGAGGTCAAGCGGCGTGACGCCCAGGGTGTCCTTGATCGAGGGATCTGCGCCCGTATCAAGGTAACGATTCAACACCTACAGGCGACTTGGGTTCACCGCGGCTTGCAGTACTGGCGCCCATCGCCGCCGCGAAGATTCATGCGTGGCTTGTACTTTACCAGTTCGCGCGCGAACTTCGGCTTGTATCCCCACAACACCGCAAAGAGTGAATAACTCTGATCGCCGCCGCGTTTGAGTAAAAGCCGCAGCAACGGCAGACTCTGTCCTTTTGCCACGGCGAACCTACGGCATTCGCCCGCCACTCGCCGCCGTCGTTATCCCGGAACGCGACAGTCTCGATATCTATCCCTGCATCGAGCAACGCGGTCACCGTCTTGACGCCGTTCTCCTCGTGCAGCCCAGGTTTTTCCGGCCGCACCGCGCAAGCCAGGTGCAGCGCGTTCAAACCCTGGCATCAGCCGCGGCCAGCAACTCTGGAGCTTCCGCAGCAGTTCCCTCACGCGACCGTAATCCCAGCTTTGTGCGGCCTTGAACCACGCCGTTTTCGATGGTTTCATCATATGCGGATCATGGCAAGCACGTGCCTTTCCCGCCCCTTCCAGACTATGCCTTGCGAACCGGTAGCGGCGACTGTGCCAGCCATACGAAATGCATTCCAGCTATATAAAAGCTAAGGGGGGAAAGCTGCGCCGGCAAACCCGGCGCAGCTTCGTCGTGAGCCTCAGCATCCCGGCCTTGGGGCGCCAGGCTTCAGAGCGCGTTTGACGTTGAGCTCCGTCTGCACGGTTTGCAACCGGGAAAGCGCCATCGAGCGCTCACTTTCCGCCCGGAGCAGAATGTTCCTGAGCATGCAGAACTTCGACTGCAAGCCTCCTCGCAATAAACGTCGGCTTCGTTCTGGGGAATGATCGTGTCGGACATGTTCTTTCTCCTATCAACTGATGGGCGCGACCATTCACGGCCTTGATGGCGAAAACCAGAGCATCGCGTATCGGATCAGCGTCTCCCTCAGGGACTAACGCAGTGCCCGAAGCGCGCCAGCCGCTTGATGCCAGCCGAATCGGTGCTAGGTTGAACGATGAGAGGAAGTATGGACGAGGACTCCAACAGAAGGAGAACAGGATCGGCCGCCAGACAGCTTGAGCAACGAACGACCTCCGATGCAGCCGTAGATAGTTGACACGAGTCAAGCATCTTGCGGTGCGGAGCCGGATGCGCCAGGAGGCGGCGCGAAATCCGCGAAGAAACGACCGCCCCCCTTTCCGCCTCTGTCGAGCGTACGCAGCCCGTGCCCGGCTTCAAGGGTCCAGATGAACGCGCAAATGCACGGCCGAGGAACCAATCGAGCCGTGCATGGCGCGCCCTTGACACCTGGCTTTGGCCGCTGAAGAGGAGACCGTTTTCCCGTGATCATCGAAAAGGGGGCTGACGGAAAGGGCGAAGCAGCTCGCCCGGCTACGCGCGGGCGTTTCTTTCTGTGGAATCCGCGCAGAGAGCGGGCTTTCGGTAAGCCTTTGAAATGATTAATCCAACGCTTTTGATTTGACAGAATCACAGAATCCCAGTATTGTCACTCAGAAAAGGAGGCGCCAATTTAGCCAGGTCTCCGCAATCAACCAGAGGGCCGAACCATGACGCAACCGAGTCCCATCGCGAAGAAATTTTCCAGCAACCGCGGGGATCGGCGGGTCCGTGTTCAGGTCGGAAATCAGCAAGGCGATGGATTTCACTCTCTGACCGTTGCCGAAAATGAAATCCAGGGTGTCGCGGAAATGGGGCAGGATCGCTCTGCCCTCGTGCTGCGCTCCGGTACCGAAATCCCGGTCGCGCTGCCGTACGAACAGCTGGAACAGAAGATTTACGAACCGGACTTTCGCACCGACGGCCAAGTGCTTGACTTGCGCAACGTCACGGGGGAGGCAGCCAAGCCAAAGGCTCCTGCGAATAACAATCAGGCGCTTGCACCCGGCGACAAGATGCCCGACGGCACGGTGTTTGCCGGTATCTTTCCGGACACCAACAAGCCGATGTATGCCACGCCCGCCGATGCCTCCCTGACCATGAACTTCAACGAGGCCCAGGAATACGCCACCACGCTCGATGCACACGGCCACAATGACTGGCGCGTGCCGACGAAGACCGAGCTGAACGTGCTGTTTAACAACCGCGCGGCGATCGGTCGTTTTGACATAAGTGGTTCCAAGCCCGCCGGCTGGTACTGGTCCGCGTCGCCCGACGACAAATGGGATGCGTGGGGCCAGCGGTTCAGCGACGGGTGTCAGGGCTACCACTATAAGGACGATCGCTCGGCTGTGCGGTGCGTCCGCTGAGTGGTCGTCCGGAGATTAATCATTCAATCATTCAATCCTTATACCGGCCGCGCGTAGCGCGGTCGCAACAAACGGCAGAAATGAATGGCGCAATACCACCATCTGCCTCAGAACTTCGGCCCTGATAAAACGGGCCTCCCAGGTGCGGCCTCGACATCGTCTGCATCGGCATCCTCGGGCCGCCTCCGCCGGATGAGCCGCCCCCGTTCGCGCCGTTCAGAGCGTGCCGCCACGCCAACGGTTTTCTCATCCCCTCCAGCAGGTCCATCAACATCAACTTCCGCGCCGGCAGCGGGCGCAACCTGCCGCTCGCCTTTGTCAAGATCGAGAGCCGCATTCAGTTCGGCCTGGCGGACCAGCAATTCCTTGAGCCGCCCCTCGTGCTCGAATGGCTTACCCACCTGCTCCTCAAGATCTCCCAGCATCTTTTCAGCGCGGGCAGCACGGGCCCTCTCGTCGCCCAGGATCTTATCCAGTGAGCGCAGCGCATACTCGATGCTTTGTATAGTCCCGAGTGGATTCTCGGCATTCAACTGCGCCTTGTAGATCCCCCCTCCGCGTATGAACAGCTCCGGCAAACGCTCGTCATCTGAATCGATGAGAAGCGTAGCTGCGCCCCTCCCGCGGCTCAGGATCTCGAATCCCCGAAACGAACCGCGCGTCTGCAAGCTCTGGTCGTCACGCCACGACAGCACGGCCTGCGTGAGCGCCGACGCTCCCTCCTCGCGGGCGCCTTTACCCGAAAATACCCTGTTACCGACACCCATGGAGAACTCTTCGTCGGCGTGGCCATCGCGGGTTGCGATATCTGCCGAAAGCCTGCCGATCCTCTCCTGTCTCTCACGGATCTCGGACGGCAGGGAATGAAGCTGCAGCCGGATGCTGTGCTGCTGGTTGCGATGCGCCGCGCGCAACTGATCCAGTTTCCGAATTTCCGTATCGACTTTGACCTTTTCCATCACCGCCGGATTGCCCGACGCAATCGCCTTGATTTCCGCGTAGGTGAGCGCGCCGCCGTCGAGATCCTCTGCCGACCTGACTGACGAGTGCCCGTTCATCACCTGCTGGATGAACCGGGCCTTGGTCTCCAAGGTCTGCCACATATAGGCATCGAACGAGCCCTCCGTCACGTACCGGAATATCCGCACCTCGCCATTGAGATTGCCTTGTCGCAGAATGCGCCCCTCGCGCTGCTCGATGTCTCTGGGCCGCCAGGGAGCATCGAGGTGATGCAGCGCAGCCAGCCGCTTCTGCACGTTCGTCCCGGCTCCCATCTTCTCCGTCGATCCGATCAGAATGCGCACACGGCCCGCGTTGACGGATTCGAACAGCAGTTTCTTCTCTGCATCGCTTTCCGCTTCATGGATGAAAGCGATTTCCGATTGCGGGATACCCCTTTCAAGCAGGCGGCTTCTCATTTCGTCGTAGACATTGAAGCGCGCCGGGTCCGGGGTTGACAGATCGCAGAACACAAGCTGGGTGGATCGCGCGTCGCGGCTTTCCTCCCAGACATGCTTTATGCGCTGCACTGCCAGCATCAGCTTGGTATCTTCCTCCGGTTGCCCACACGGATCGACCAGGCGCATGTCGAGCGCGGCTTTGCGCCCGTCGCCGGTGATCTTCAGCATGTTGTCTACGGAGGGATCGACCCGCGCCGTGCGCAGCCGCTCGGCCCTGTCGGTGAGCGTTTTGATGAAAGCTTTGAGCGGTTCTGAGGCGGGCGCCGCCGCAATCTGCGGCCTGCCGCCCGCGATGCCGGGCCGCGGCAGGTTCAGCATCTCGGCGGTCTGCACGTCGGCGAATGTGCGGAACATCGACAGCAGCTCGGGAAGGTTGATGAACTTCGCAAAGCGCGTGTGCATGCGGTAGCCGGAGCCGTCCGGCGCGAGTTCGAGCGCCGTCACCGCCTCCGCGAAATTCGCGGCCCAGGCGTCGAAATGCGCCACGCCCCGATCCTTCAGCAGATCGGGCGCCAGATAGCGCTGCATGGTATACATCTCGGCCATCGTGTTCGAAATCGGGGTGCCGGTCGCAAACACGACGCCGCGCCCGGAATTGATTTCGCGCACATAACGCGTCTTCATGTACATATCTACCGCCCGGTTGCTCTCAGAATTCGGCAAACCCGCGATGCGGTTCATCTTCGTGGTGTAGAACAGATTCTTATAAAGATCGGCCTCATCGACAAAGACCTGATCCACGCCCAGCTCCTCGAAGGTAAGGGCGTTGTCTTTCCCATCGCGGTCCGCGCGGTCCTTAAGCTTCGCCACGAAACGTTTCTTGGCTTTCTCCAGCTCCTTCACCAATCGTCCGTTGTCGTCTTTTCCGGCCTTGGCTTCGAGGATCGCCGCCTCCAGCTCCTCGACCTGTTCCTCAACAAACCGTTTGAACAGCTTGTCTGATACTGGCAGCAACTCGAACGAGCGGTGTGAGACAATCACCGCGTCGTAATTGCCCGTCGCGATCCGCGCCATCGCCCGCTGCCGGTTGCCTGTGGCAAAGTGGTCCCGCCCGGCGATAAACACGCGCGCCTGCGGATAAACCTTTAGAAACTCGGAACCCCATTGCTCGACAAGATGATTGGGCACAACGAACATCGGCTTCTTAGCAAGGCCAAGCCGCCGCATTTCCATAGCGGCTGCCGCCATCGTCCAGGTTTTCCCGGCACCCACGACATGCGCCAGCAGCGTGCTGCCGCTTTGCACGATCCGCCAGACAGCATCTTTCTGGTGACGGGAGAGGTCCCCATCGCGCAGATACTCCCGGTTCAAGCCCGGAAGATTCAAATGAGAGCCGTCGAAGCTGCGCAGGCGCAGATTGTTGAAACGGTCGTTGTATTCGCGGGCCAGCCGTGCCGCCCGCGCGCCGTCCTCCCATATCCACTCCCGGAAACGATCCTTCAACTGCTGCTGCTTTTCGCGAGCCGCTACCGTTTCTTGTTGATTGACAACCCGCGCTCCATCCTCCCCCTCGTCATAGGCGGTCGGCACCCGGCCATTGAGCGCCTGATCGATCAGATCTGAGGCGCGGAAGCGTGCCGTTCCGTGCGTGGTGGTATTGGCAACGCTGTATTTCTCGCCGCCGTCAATTTCGACGGTCCACGTCGCGATGGGAACCGCATGGCCAACACGCACATTACGTGGCGCAGTATCGAGAACCGCTGCGACGAAGTCCCGGATGTCCGTTGTCGGAATCCAGGACGACCCCAGGCGGGCCTCGATGTCGCCCGGCTCCAGATCAACAGGCTGTACCGCCTTCAGCGCCTCGATATTCCGCTCGTAAGACGGAGCGAGCCCGGCAGCCACCGTCGCCACCTCCAGCTTGCGGCGCACATCGCCGCTCAGGTAACGGTCGGCGGTCTCCCAAGTACCGCCCTCCGGATTGCAATAGACAAGGTTCCCCAACTCGCGCTGCAGCGCCCGAGCAGGGCGGCCCGTCACCTGCTCCATGCGCAGCCAGTGCAACTCGCCGGTCTCATTCAGAGAAACGGCGAGCGCTTCCGCCGCCGTCTCGACATGCGCGACCGGCTGGTAGCGCTCCAGAGTCCGCCGTTCAAAGATGGCCGTCTTACGGGCACGTTTCGTCTCGGCGTCGTAGTTTTCAAGGGAGAATAATAAGGGCTGATCGGGATCGCCAGCAAAGGCTTTGACGTTCTCGCGCGACGACAGCGGCCCGTACCGGTCGACGAAGGAATCATAGATGTCGTTCAGCAGCCGCCGCGCCTCGGCAATGCGTTCCTCCGGCGCCTCATCGAGCTGCGTACGGAACACGACGCGGATCGCATCTCGCACGGCCAGCATGCCGCGGATGCGCCACGCCACCGAGCCCGGTACCTTCGCCGTCTCAAATCCCGAGCCCTTGCGGATTGCGAGCAATCCATCCCGGACTGCGTAAGCCCCGTCCTTCACATCCGCGCCGACTGATTCAAACAACCTGTTGCCCTCCGGCGGCGGCCGGGCGCGATCCGGCCCCGCATCGCGAGGGGCGCAGATGCCCTGCGGCAGAGATGCCACGGCCTGTGCCAGCCGCGCAGGCGACAGCTCACCCGCCAACGTCGGCTCGCGGTCTCGGTACATGGTGCCTTCAAGTCGCATTTCGCCGAGCATCATCTCGGGATGCCGCACAAAATACTCGTTTACGGAAACAGCCCCGTCCGGCGTGTCGATGCGCGCCAGCTCCCGCCACGCTTCAGCGTCGCGCGAAGAGGTACTTCCAGGACCGCGCTTTTGCAGGAACAGAATGTCCGTTGTCACTTCCGTACCCGCGTTAGCCTTGAATGCAGTGTCCGGCAGCCGGATCGCGCCAAGCAGATCGGCACGGTCCGCCAGATACCTCCGCATCGTGGAATCCTGCTTGTCCATCGTGTAGCGGCTGGTGATGAGGGCCATCACGCCGCCCGCCCGCAGCTTGTCGACCGATTTGGCGAGGAAGTAATCGTGGATCGTCCGCGTCACCGGAGAATTGCGGTAAACGGGATCGTGCACAGGATAATTTCCGAAAGGTATGTTCCCGATCACCGCGTCGAAGAAATTGTCGGGCAGGGCCGTCTCCTCGAACCCCTTCGCGAATATGCTGGCGTCCGGGTAGAGCTGCTTCGCAATCCGCGCCGTGATGCCGTCCAGCTCCACACCGGTCCGCCGGCAGCCGGGCAGCAGTGATTCCGGCATCAGACCGAAGAAATGACCGATGCCCATGGATGGCTCAAGGATCTGCGCGCCTGCGCCAAGCCCGACGTGCTCCATCGCCTGCCATAGCGCCTGAACGACCATCGGCGAAGTGAAATGGGCGTTCGGGGTCGAGCCGCGCGCCGAGTCGTATTCCTCGGCGGTCAGGTATTGCCGAAGGTCGCGGCCAATCTCCTCCCAGACGCTGCGCGGATACGGATGGAAGACATTCGAAAGTGCGCCCCAGCCCGTGTACCGGGCGAGCACAGCCTTTTCGTCTTGCGTCGCCTCGCGGCTTTCGTCTTCAATCAACCTGAGCGTGCGGATCGCGGCGACGTTATCGCGCGCCTTTTCCTTCAATCCGCCTTGCCCGATCCGATGTGCCTCGGTTATCCGGAAGTCGCGCGGCGGCGCCGCGGGCGCCGAGTCCGGCACGATGTCCTGGACCTCGATGTCTTGGATGGGGGACGGGATGTCGGTGGGTGGTCCTCGCTCTGTGGCAGAGTCCACTCCTGCATCGCCAGCTCCCACGCCGCCTGATAGTTCATCTTGTGAACTGACACCATCTCGTACAGCAGGTCGCCCGTCCTCTCCTGCGCGGCGAACACCGTCTGATCCAGGCGATTCTGCTTCTCCAGGTCCCTTACCATCAGCGGGCAATTCTCCCGCCAGTGCTTCAGGATCGCCTCTCCGAGTGCTGTCCTTCCCTTCATCGGCAACCTCCGTCGCTTCTGCGGTCGGCGTTTCTACTGGTTCATCCGTGAACAAGCCGAGCTGGTTAACATGCACCCGTACAGACACACGACCAGGTCTATTCCCACGAAATCTCTGCACAGCCCACTCTCACCCGCGCTGTTCTTGACACCCGCCGCCAGTGTGTCCCGGCGGCTCAAATTCCGACGCAATCCCATATTCCCGCAGTCCTAACCTTTGCGCCGATGGGCTCTCAGACCAGCATAGTCGCGAAGTCTGAACATTCCGTTAACTCCCGTCACGTTTCTTGCGGCTTTGGCGAATTCGCTAATGACCGTGATCTCCGGCCGGCCTGCTCAATGTCGAGGTCGGCGACGCGAACTCGCCGCGCCCACGATCAGCCGTCTTCTCTGGTACGATCATCGGTCTGGGGGAGACTTGACGGCGACAGCAGAAACGTGGACGAATGATTTTGTTCTGAAGTTTGCGAACCGACGCGAACCGGTGCAGGCGTTGGTCGAAGCTGCAAGAGAAAGGATCTCCCCCCACAACGGAATCGGAACAGCTTTACGACCAGGAACTGTCCATTGAGGACGCCCGAAGGAGCGTTGTGCCGGAGGAATGGAATCGATGGTGATGGTAGCGGGCGAGGGAATTGAACCCCCATGACCTTGCGGTCGGACGATTTTGAGCCGTCTGCGTCTGCCAGTTCCGCCAGCCCGCCACACAGCGCAGTTCTGCGCCCCTCTACTTTAACATCACGAAGCGCAGGGTGTCATCCGCTCACGCATTGATGTAGAGCTTCCAGCCTTTATTGCGCCGCGAGCGCGCGCGCCGCCCTTTCGGTAAAGCGCAGTCGATTGCTTCGCGTGTTCGCGCACGTACGCCTTGAGTGCTGGAGTCTTTGCGGCGGAGCCCATATGCTCCAGCAGGTATCCGAGCCGTTGCGCCCAGGCGACGGGAGCGGTCCGGGCAGCGGCGGCAAGCTTCTCTGGATCGATCTTCCCGGCGAGTTCTGACAACACCTCTCGCCACCTGACTGAGTCCACCCGCGTTATGCGCGTAACCGACGAGATCAATCGCCGTTGCCTCGGGCGTCGACGCCAGGACCTGCCCCGCGGTGTATTGAAGTTCTGAACGGGCAGCGAGGCGCTTTCGCGCCAAAAAGGCGACGCGCCGCCCCGCACCATCGACGGGCGGTTCTTTGCAAGCAAGACCTGGAATTCCTGTGGCTGCTGATGCGCGGCACCGTGAAACTGTGCGGCGGAGAGAAGGGCTGCGTCGTAGGGGAGATCGAGGCGCTTCGTCAGAGCCGGGATAAACTGCTCGGCAGGAAGACAGCCGAGCGGTATTCCGGCGGCACGATGACGTAAAAACCGCGTGCCGGAGAAGCGATTACTTTCTGCTTTGCGAGGCGGTTCAGGGCGGGCTTGGCGGCGGCGGAAACGCCCAGCGCCGATTGCATTTCGCGAGAGCCGAAGAGATAGCGCCCGCTTGCCGCAAGGTCGCGGTACAGCGCGACCAGGTTGCTCTCCTGGTCGGCCTTGTCGAAAGCCGTGTGAGGGCAAGGCGTGGCATCGAAAGCCAAAGTAATTATTAGAGAATGAGTACCCGGCCTCAATGGCGTGCGAAGGCTACCGCTGGGTTGGAAGAGACCGCGGTGCCGGAAACCGAGCCAGCAGAAAAGGCCCGAATTCGACGGTCAGTATCGAAACGATGATTAGCGCGCAGCCAAAAGCACCTTTCCCTGAAAGCCTTTCGCCGTTCAACAGAGTGCCGGCAAGCGCGGCGAAGACCGACTCACCGCTCATGATAACCGCTGAATCGGCCGCGAGTGTGTATTGCTGGGCTACGACCTGCAGCGTAAAGGCGACGCCGCCCGAGATCACCCCGGCATAGAGGATGGGTTCCCAGGCCCGCAGAATATTTGCAGCTACTGGATGCTCGAAGGCGAGCGCGCCTGCGGCGGCCACGGCGGCCACCGCCGCATATTGCAGGAAGCACAGGCGGAACGGCGCCTTTACGCGCGCCATCACGCGGCCCACGAGCGCCATCTGGAGCGCGCTGGCAACCGCACAGAGAAGCACCAGCATGTCGCCGGAAGACATGGCGGTCATTGCTCCGCCGGACAGCAGGAAAACACCCATGACCGAGAGCACCGCGGCCGGGAAGATTAGCCCGGAGACTTGCTGCTGGTATAGGACGCGGCAGATGATGGGTACGAAAAGCACATAGAGCCCGGTCAGGAAGCCCGCATTCGTGATGCTGGTCCTTGCGATGCCGGTCTGCTGTGCAACGATTGCGACGGTGAAAGCGACGCAGATCAGGGCAAGGTCGCGGGCCGTGCCGCGCGTAATCATGGCATCGCTTATGCTTGCGTTTTGCTGTTCCCGCCACGCCAGCGGCAGCACGAGAAGTGCGGAGAGGAAGAACCTTGACGCCGCGAAGGTAAAGGAGCCTACATGATCAAGCGCGTCTTTCTGCGCGACAAAAGCCCCTCCCCAGATCAGGGCAGCCAGCAGCAGCAGCAGGTCGGCTTTCAGGCGGGACAAATGAATTACACATCCTCATTGTTGATGACGAAAATATAGGTAGCATAGAGCTTCAAGAGAGTCCAGAGACACTCTCGGCGCGGCGCCATGATCTCTCCCAGACCTTACTTAACACGTCGAGTCGAAGAGGCGCGAACCAATTTTGAGACTACTGGGGGGGGCTGGCGCGCGTCGCCCTCGGATCGTGTGGCATTTCCGTGACATCCATATCTCTCAATTCGATGTTCTCTGCGAGCTGCCCCGCGGCGTATTGAAGTTCGGAACGGGCGCCCCTGCGTCGCTTCCGCGCCAGAAACGCTACGCGCACCGTCCCGCACTGGATCGACCGGCGGTTCTTTGCAAGGAAAACCTGGAATTCCTGTGGCCGCTCATGTGCAGCACCGTGAAACTGTGCGGCGGCGAGAGGGCCCGCGTTTAGTAGGTGAGATCAAGGTGCTTAATCAGCGCCGGGACAAACTAGTCGGGGGGAAGACAGCCGAGCAAGCGATATTACGGGCGGCATGATGACGTAAAAACCGCGTGCCGGAGAAGCGATCACTTTTCTGCTTTGCGAGACGGTTCAAGGCTAGCTCGGCGGCCGCGGCCGAAACGCCGAGCGCCGATTGCACCTCGCGTGAGGCCAAGTGATAGCACCCACTTGCCGCAAGATCGCCGACGTATTCCCTGGCCCTAGGATGGCCAGATTCTGATCTCACAGTCGTAACGTATCATTTTTCGATGCTTTACGCGTGCGATTTGTAGATTTGTCCGGGCTGTTGGGCTGAACGTCCGCGGAACCCCTCTAGAGCCTGTGTGGCTAGGCCAAACTTGCACAGTAAGTTACACATTTTCACATTTATAAATTACAACTATTTTGTATTCATCAGTTTATGAGCAGAGTTAAAGGACTCAAAATCCCGCATCCTTCACTGGGTATGAGGGTTCGACTCCCTCCTCCAGCACCAACTAATTCGATCCCATGGCCTGGAGCGGCGTCGGAGCAATCCTATTAGCACTCGCGGTTGCGCTTGGCGCATTCGGCGCACACGGCCTGCGAGCCCGTCTGGACGCTTACTCGATGGGCGTTTATGAGCGGGCTGTGTTTTACCACTTCGTACATGCCCTTGGCCTGCTGATCGTTCCGCTGTTCCTTAGAGCCGACGTCCTTTCCGAATCGGTCGCCGCCTTGATCTGCTGGCTATTGTTCGGCGGCATCGTCATCTTCTGCGGCAGGCTTTATCGCCGGGGCGTGACGGGCCTCGGGTTGACTCAGGGCCAATCCTGGGCGCCATGATAGATGCGAGAGATTTCTACGGCATCCTGATAGACGGCGATGTAGGGCAGAGGCGAGAACACGAGCTCGCGCCTTCCTTTGATGCGTCCGGGCCTTCCACGATTTGGAGAATTCCGCAGGCTCGCGCAACCATCATAAATGGTCTTGGCAACCTGGCGAGCGGCGCTTGGATTATCTTGCTGGATACGCCTGAAAATACGCTCCAAATCGTCCGCTGCGCGCGGCGACCAACGGACTTCCATCAGGATTCGAAAAGCGGCTCTAAACGCACTCCCACTTCTTCGTGTGTAAGGTATTCGCCGCGTTCCAGGGATTCTTCGCCAAGCCTGATAGCTTCGATGAAGCGGGCCTCTTCTTCGATATAGCCGGCAAGAATGTCCTGCACGAGATCCTCAGTTCCCCGGCCCTGCCGGGCGGCAAGGTCGGCAAGCTTCGCTTGCATTTCCGACGTGAAGTGCACTTCCATTGCTACCAGTCTAGGCAGCGTAAGGGCAGGGTGTCAAACTCTACGTCGGGACGTCTACGCGCCTGGCTGCTTCCTAATCAGTTCCGCCTGCTGGTCGAACTACGGCACCGTGAAATCGGTCGCGCTGGTGAATGTGTCGAGCGGAGTGATGACCGCGATCAGGCCCGTGGTCGCGCCGGCCGGAACCGCCGCAGTGATTTCCGTGCTTGGATACTCCTGCCTGAACGCCGCCGCCTTGCCGTTGAATGTGACTGCCGAAGCCAGTTGCAGGTTCGTACCTTTGATCTCGACCTTGGTGTGAACCGGGCCGCTGGTAGGCGAGAAGGGCGCGATGCGCGGCGGCACGGGCAAACCGGTGATGCTGAAATTGCTGAAGGTTGTCGGAGGCCCAGATCCGTTCCCCGTTGTGGTGTTAGGCTGATCGTCATACAGGCCCACTTGGCCATGTTTAAACGTGCTGTCGGCCAGAGTGATCACCGGGGTATTCGAGCCGTTGACATACACGGAGTAATTGTTATCCTGTACCGTGATCTTGAGCGTGTACGTGTCGCCAGGAGTGAACACGCCGTTGACTTGATTCACGCAGCATCCGGTGAGCGTTTGGAAATGGATGGCGGTTCCGGCATTTCCGCCGCGCGTGCCCTGGCCATAGCCCCCGCCGCCGAGAATCAGGACGATGCTGGTGGCGAGGCTTGGGTTGTTTTCAGTGCTTCGGAGCCAGATTCCGCCGTCCGCCAGTTGGTTTACGGTGACCGTGAGCGTGTAGCTGGTCAGGTCAAACGGCAGTCCGGTGTAGGTTAGGGGATTGTTGTTGGGAACCTGCGCGAAATACTGTCCAGCATTGGCGGTCCAGTTGCCGAAGAAGTTGGACCAGAGTTGGGAAGGCCCCGGCGAGAACGTATCACTGAACCGCACGTTTGGCGATTGCGCCGAAAGGACCCTGGAGACTAACGCGATCGCCACAACGATCGAAGGCGTGCTCATTATTTTGCGCATTCTTCCTCCTTCGGGCTTGCTGGGTCAGCCTGAACCGGAATTTTTCATTTTGGGCTCCCGATTGTCGATTATTGTACCTAAATCATTCTTCTGGATTTTTGGAGTCAAAGCAGCGAACAAGAAGAGTTATACGCTGAAGCGTCTGGATCAACAGTACTCTGAGGTCTTTGAACCTTGAGCTATCCTAATCCCCTCTTCGGATTGATAAACGTCGTAGTTGCCGCCGAGCAGCACGAGAGCGCAGTGTGTCTTGTCGTGAGAGGTGCCGTTTTCAGCCAAGGCGGAATAGGTTACACGGAGAGCGCGTGCAATCCGCTACGCGCCGATCACGCCCAGGAGCGCGTTAATCACGATCGACGCCATGCCCACCGGGATCATTACCTTCCAGCCGATGTTCATCAACTGGTCGTAGCGGAAGCGCGGAAAGGTTCCGCGAAACCAGATCATCAGGTAGATAATCGCCGACACTTTGAACAGGAACCAGAACAGGCCGATGGCGGCGTTGCTGCTGCGCAGGTACTGGATCGTTCAATAGGCCTTGGCGATCACCACGCGGCGATCGACGGGCTCGCCCGTCAGGATGCACTTGCCTCGCTCATCATATTCGTCCGCCAGCGGGATATTGCGCACGCTAGCCTTGAATTCTTTGATGCGTGCGTCGTTAGCTGGATCGTCTTTCAGGTGTGCCATGACGAACTTGCCGCCGCCCCTCTCTGCCGTAACTTCGGTCAGCATGGATTCGACCTCCGCGATGGAGTTGGCCACCACCGTCTGATTTTTGAGACGCTGCCTGGCTTTAGCATACAGATCCTTCTGCATTCCATCCAAAGCGGCGCACAGGCGGGCCACGGCCGCACTCTGCGGGACGATCTCCTTGGCCCCCGTATCACGCCGCTTGAGCACGATGTTGCCGGCGGCGACATCCCGCGGACCAAGTTCGAATACCACCGGCACGCCGCGCCGTTCCCAATGGAAGAACTTCGCGCCCGGCGTCAGTCCCTCGCGCGCATCCAAATGAGCGCCCAGCTCGCCGGCCAGTTTGGTGGCGGCCTCCATCACCTGGGAGCGCTCTTCATCCTTGCGGTAAATGGGCACCAGCACGGCCTTACGCGGCGCGACTTTGGGCGGCAACACCAGCCCCTTATCGTCGGAATGAGTCATGATCAAGCCGCCGATGAGCCGCGTGCTGACGCCCCAACTGGTCTGCCAGACGTAATCGAGTTTGCCCTCCTTCGTCTGGAACTGAACATTAAACGCTCGACCGAAATTCTGGCCAAGGTCATGACTGGTGCCGGCCTGCAACGCCAGACCATTTTGCATCATGGCTTCGATGGAGTACGACCGCAAGGCGCCGGCGAACTTCTCGGCCCGCGTCTTGACACCCTTAATGACCGGCATGGCCATAATATCCTCGGCGACTTCGGCGTACACTCCGAGCATCCTGAGCGTCTCCTCCAGCGCTTCGGAGTGGCTCGCGTGCGCCGTGTGACCCTCCTGCCAAAGAAACTCGGTAGTCCGGAGAAACATGCGTGTGCGCAATTCCCACCGGATAATGTTGGCCCACTGGTTCAACAGCATGGGCAGGTCGCGATAGCTGTGAATCCACTTCGCAAAAAAGTGGCCCACGATCGTTTCTGAAGTAGGCCGGATGACGTAGGGCTCTTCGAGTTTTTTGCCGCCCGCGATGGTGACCACGGCCAACTCGGGCGCAAAGCCTTCGACATGCTCCGCCTCCTTCTCGAGAAAGCTTTGCGGGATGAGCAGCGGAAGATAGAGGTTCTGATGGCCAGTGGCCTTGAAGCGGTTATCGAGCTCTCGCTGCAAGACTTCCCAAACGGCGTAGCCGTTGGGCTTAATGACCATGCAGCCTTTAACGATCTCGGCCGGCTCCGCCATATCGCCCTGCAAAACTACGTCCTGATACCAGGCGGCGAAATCTTTTGAGCGGGGAGTAATCGGAGAGTCTGCCATTGGTCTGATCCAACCAGTGTCGCTCGAATCGGCCCGAAGAAGCATGTTACTATGCGGGCAACTTTGTTTCGGAATTTCAACCAACTGCTGGAGGGCGCGCGCGCCCGCGGTCCCATCACCATCGCGGTGGCCGCCGGCCACGATCCCGATGTCATCGAGGCGCTGCAGCGGGCGCGCGAATTGAACCTTGCCGAAGGCATCCTGGTGGGCGATGGAGGCAGTATCCGGGCGCTGGCGCGTCAGAGTAATTTCGAGTTGCGCGACGGCCAGATTGTGAACGAACCGGAAGAAGACGCGGCCATACGGAATGCCATCGCGCTGGTGCGGGAGGGCCGCGCGGGGATGCTGATGAAGGGCAGGATCAGCACCGCCAAGCTGATCCGCGCGGTGCTCGATAAGGACTCCGGCCTGCGTACCGGTCGTGTTTTGAGCCAGGTGATCGCCTTTCACGCGCCGGGCTTCGACCGTCTGATGATTCTGACCGATGCGGCCATCAACATCGCGCCTACGCTTCTGCAAAAGGCCGAGCTGTGCCGCAATGCCATCGAACTGGCCAAGGCCATCGGCATCGAGAAACCCAATATTGCCGCGCTCTGCGCGTTGGAATTTGTGAATCCCGAGATGCCCGCCACTGTCGATGCGGCGGCGCTCTGCGCCATGAACCGGCGCGGCCAGCTTCCCGGCTGCTACATCGAGGGTCCCATTGCCCTGGATGTGCCGATGAGCAGTTTTGCGGCGGATCGCAAAGGCATCGCCAGCCCCATCGTAGAGAAGACGGACATTTTCGTGCTGCCCGACATTGAAGCTGCCAATATCTTTTACCGGTCCGTCGTCTATTTCGCAAAAGCAGAATCGGGAGGAATTGTTTTGGGCGCGCGGGTGCCCCTGGTGCTGCTCTCACGCGCGGAAACGGCGGAAACCAAGGTACGCTCGATCGCCATGGGAATTCTGACTGCCCCGGGCTAGGGTTGGGTTAGGGTAGAGCGAAATGACACACACCCGGCACTTTGCGGATCCGGTTTGCAGCGGCTCGGAGCCGCGTTTTATCATAGCTTTGAAACGATCATGGCGTCCCGTTACACCATCCATTAGAGGATACGCGCATGGAGCACACCGATGCGATTGGCTGCCAGGCTGCGGTGCGATATGTGGCCGGAGAACTTTCATCTGAAAGTCGGAATGCCTTCGAGGCACATTTCTTCGATTGCGAGGAATGCGCCGAGGAAGTTCGCTGGGAGCAGATCTTCGCGGCAAATGTCCGCGCAATCTCTCGTGATGAGGGGGAACAACCCCGCGTCAGTTGGCTGGAGGCCTGCCAGGTGTGGTTTCGCAGGCGCCCGGCTTTCGCGCTCTCACTGGCCGCCAATGCTGTCCTGGCGCTGGGATTTGGCTATATAATCGTGACCACCCCCCGTGGCGTGGGTGTGGGACCGCGGCTGATGGCCTCCTACTTCGCCGCGCCGACCTCAAGAGCGGTTGAACAAGCTAAGGAAATTCCCGCGGGGGCTACCATGTTCGCGGTGCATTTCCCCAGGCCCGACCAGAGCTATCCGTCTTACGTGTATGACATCCTCGATGCCGCCGGCCAACGTGAATCGGCCGGTTTTCTAAAGGCGCCCGCCACCCTGGAAGGAGAGCTGTTCATGGAGGTTCCGGTCAAGGGTCTGCGTGCGGGAATGCATACGCTGGTAATTCGGGATAACTTGGGTAACAGCATCGTGGCGCGCTTCCAGTTCCGCACTTTCGCTTAGTAGGTAGTAACGCATGACCATCAAGCGATTCCTTTATCACGGCCGCGCGGCCGCGGCGCATGGCGAGATTACCAGGCCGGTGGCGCACGTCATCGATGGCCACGCCCAGAGTGCGCTTGCTCATGACCAGGCCGGCCATACCAGTGCGCAACATCCCGGACACGCCATCGCAGGTATTCTCTCTTACGGCCCATGCCACAGCGAGATCACGGCTCTGGAGGAAGATCGCGACGGCTTTTTTCGCACCGAGGTACGCTCGACGGTCGAGAATCTGAGGGTGTTGGGAGAGTCTCCGCTCAGCGCGGATCGCATCAGCATGGGCCTGGTGAGTGTTTACAGGCGCGGCTGGTTCGATCGCCAGCTTCCCCACGCGGAGCGCACGCGCGTACTGCCGATCGATTGTAGCTTCAGCAACCTCTCAGTCGGCGGGCGCCCCGCAAGCTCCTGGCTGCCGGCTCCGTTTCACTTTGGCGCGGCCCAACGCGAAGCCTACTTGCGCGACGACGACCCGGACTCCGCTACAGAGGCAGCCGTTCAAGCGGCTGTGGACGGCAGCAGCTCGCGTTTTGTCCACATCCCGAACTTTGGTAGGATTTACTTCGGCGAATGGAGCACCGGCGAAACCGCGGCATCGCAGCACATACACAGGCTCACAATGCTGCGGCTGGCGATGGGCAGTCCTGTCGGGGGAACGCTGTCGCTCGCAACCGGCGAGGGCGGTGGAAAACCGGATCCGCCGTAACCTTAGCGCTGATAGGCCAGGCCCTCTGGATGGGCGGCTGCAACAGGGAACGTGCCGCCGAAACCGCTTACCGCGAGGCGCAGACCGACTACCAGAAAGGCGGCTTCCCCGCCGCGCTCGAGAAAAGCCGGAAAGGTCTCAGCAAGTGGGGCGCGAGATCGTTGACGTGGGGCTGGAAGTTTCGCCTCTTATCCGCCGAAGCTCTGATCAGCACCAATCAGAATCCGGAGGCTCGCTCTCTGTTGGCAACCGTTCCCGGTCCGCCCGCCGGTCTGGTAGCCCGTTGGAAATTGGACCAGGCCAATGCTTTGGCGCAGGAGCAGTCGGGGAAAGCGCGCGAACTCTTGCGAGAGGCGCATCTGTCGGCGGCTGCTTCCGGCGATTTTACGACACTCTATCTCGCCGACTTAAGGCTCGGAGCGTTGTCCCAATACGACGAGGCCGAGACCATATTCCGCGAAGTTCTGGCTGCCGCGGAGCGCCGCCGCGATCCCTGTTTGCTCGCCCGCGCGCAGATGGACCTCGGATTCAACCGGGTGCACGCCCATCGCTACGACGAGGCGATTCCGTTCCTGGACGAAGCGCTCGCCAGCGCTCGCCAGTGCGGCGGTAAGCATCTGATCGGCACCGTGCTGGGCAACCTGGGCGTCTGTTATCTCCACCTGGGCGATCTGGATCGCGCCATGGAGCCTTTAACCAATGCCGTGGCGCTTTTCCAGGAAACAGGCGTACGCGGTTATGAGCAATGGGTGCTGACGCTGATTGGAAACATTCACCTGGCGCGCGGCGAGTTCGATCAGGCACTGGCTTATTATCATCGCGCCGAGGGCATCGCACGCGAAGTGCAAGACGATGAATCGCTGGGGTTCGCGCTCAATAACGAGGCCGACGCTTCGCGAAAGAAGGGTGATCTGGCGGCCGCCCAACGCTTCAACCAGGAGGCCCTCATGGTGAAACGCCGGCGCAACGATCCCGGCTCGCTGGTGTACTCCGAATTGAACGCAGCCAACCTGGAGGAGCTTGGCGGGAAGTACTTCGAGGCGGAGCGGCATTTCGCGCAGGTGGCAGGCGACGCGCGGGCGGCCGGTGAGTTTAGCGTGCTCTGGGAAGCCCAGGGTGGGCTCGCTTCCGTTTATCGCAAGACCAGGCGGCCCGCGCAGGCCGAAGCGCAATATCGGAACGCCATCGAAACCATTGACCGCGAATGGAAGAAGCTCAGCGATGAATGGAAAGTAACTTTCCTCGCGCCGGAACTCATCCGCTTCTTTCAGGACTACGTCGATTTCCTGATCGAAAAGGGTCAGCCGGACACGGCTCTTGCAATGGCCGAGTCGTCGCGGGCGCGTGTTCTCAATCAGCGGTTGGAGCGTATGGGAGATGTGCCGGCGGCCTTCCGCGTGGCAACTCTGCAGCAGGCGGCCCGCGCCGCGCATACCGTAATTTTATCCTACTGGTTAACGCCGGCGCGATCTTCGGTGTGGCTGATCGGCCGCGGCCGACTGGCACGCTTCGATCTGCCCTCCGATCGGGAAATCGCCGCGCTGGTGCAGAAATACATGGACACTGTGCTGGCCAACGGAGATCCACTCGAACGCAACGATCCCGCGGCGGCGCGCCTGTTCACGGCGGTCCTCGGCCCTGTGCACAAGCTGATTCCTCCTGGCGCGAACGTAATCATAGTGCCCGATGGCGCGCTGCATCAGATCAATTTCGAAACGCTGGTCGTGCCCCTGCCGCGGCCGCACTATTGGATCGAGGACGCGGCCATCGCCACTGCTCCTTCGCTTCGGCTACTGACAGCCGGGTCACAGGAGCATGTCCGCGCGCCCAGGCTGCTGCTCATAGGCGACCCCGTGCTGGTGGGCCCGGAGTTCCCGCCGTTGCCCAACGTCAAGAAAGAGATCGTGGCTGTCGAGGAACAATTCAGGGCGTCGGCCAACATCATTTCCGTCGGCGCAGACGCCGTTCCCGAGCGCTATGCAAAGGCTGTGCCCGCGGACTTCACCACCATACACTTCGCCACACACGCCACAGCCAATCGGGAGAGCCCGCTGAACTCGGCCATCATTCTGTCGCACGAAGGAGAGAACTTCAAACTGTATGCGCGGGATGTGGCGCAAGTGCCATTGCAGGCTGAACTGGTCACCATCTCCGCGTGCCACAGCGCCGGCGCGAAAACTTACTCCGGCGAGGGACTCATCGGCTTCGCGTGGGCGTTTCTAATGGCCGGAGCACAAAACGTGATCGCCAGCCTCTGGAATGTGGACGACGCCGGCTCCGTCGAGATCATGCGGCATCTCTATGCGGAGATCGCGGCAGGCCAGCCGCCGGCGCGCGCGCTGCGAGCGGCAAAGCTTGTGCTGATGCGCTCGAGCGGCCGCTATAAGACGCCCTATTTCTGGGGCTCCCTACAGGTCTTCACGCAGAGGATCGAGCGGGCATACGCTGCTCTCCCTACCAGTTAGTGATCGATCCATCCGGGCGGAAGTAAGTCTGCGCGCGATTGGTAACCGGCTCCGTGATCTCGGTGACCGGCTCCAGTTGCTTCATGTCCAGCTCCACTCCCAGACCCGGCCGATCGTTCGGGTATAGCTTGCCGTTCTTGAAATCGAGGCATACGGGTAAGTGCGGCAGAGTACGGCCCTGGTAGTTGTATTCCATCAAGAGAGGTCCGGAAAACGTGCCCAGTGAATTGACCAGCGCCGCCGTCGCGATGGGTCCCGTAAAATGCGGCACAATGCCCACGAAGTGCGTCTCGCAAATGGCGGCGATCTTCATCATCTCGGTAATGCCGCCCACGTTCGGCAGGGTCGCGCGTACGAAATCGATGTCGTGACTCTCCACGAGTTTATTGAAATCCCAGCGGTTGCCCCACTCCTCACCCGCCGCGATGGGTACCCGCACCATGCGCCGCAAGATCGGCAAGTCTTCCTGGAATGCCTCAGTGCGCACGGGGTCTTCCACGAAGAACGGCGCTTGACTTTCGATCAGGGTGCAACCGCGAACCGCTTCCTGCAAGTCGAACCTTTGGTGAAAGTCGACGCACCAGTCGCCATTCTTGCCCACGCCTTCGCGCGCCTGCACGCAGTCTTCGTAGAGCTGATTGAGCCTCTCGCGCGTATTGTAGGTGGTGTTGGCCGGGGTATCGGCCGCGCCCATTCGGTAAGCCCTGTAGCCCGCTCCGATGGTGAGCTGCGCCTGCTCTTTAATGCTCATGCCGGGATGCACCCCGGGGATGGCGCCGGCGGTGTTGTAGCACTCGCAGTAATTGCGAACCATGCCGCCCAGCAGCGCGTGTACCGGCATGCCGTGCGCCTTTCCCTTCAGATCCCACAGGGCCAGATCGAGGGCCCCCACGGCGTGCTCCTTTTCACGTCCGGCCGGGTAAAAGAATGCGCGTGACATGTCCTGCCAGAGCCGCTCGATGTAGTGCGGGTCCCTGCCGATCAGGCGGCCCGCGCATTGTTCCAGCATTTGTTTGGAGCCGCCTTCTCCGATTCCCGTGATACCTGCGTCGGTCTCCACGGTAACCACCAGGTCGCTCTGGTTGAAGAGAGGATTCGGGTGGGGAGGTGCATAAACCCGAACCCTGGTGATCTTCATCTTGGACACCGCCGCCTGAGCGCGGGGTAAGCGCGCCATGCCCGCGGCGGATACCGCAGCGAGAGAACTTAGAAAAGCCCTTCGATACATGCTGGAGATGTTATCACTGAACCCGCCGTGGTAAGGTGATGGCGTTTGCCCACTCCGCAACTGCGCCGGCAGCTCGGCTTCTTCGACGCCACCATGATCGTGATGGGCGGCATTGTAGGCTCCGGCATCTTTATCAATCCCTACGTGGTGGCGCTGCAGGTGCACACGCCGTTGTTGATTCTGGGCGTTTGGGTGATCGGCGGTGCAATGGCCATGGCCGGTGCGTTCATCTGGGCGGAGCTGGCCACGCGCTTGCCGGCTTCCGGCGGCCAATATGTGTTTTTGCGCGAAGCCTACCATCCATCGGTGGCCTTTGTTTATGGCTGGGTGCTGCTGCTGGTAACGCAGACCGGCGGGATGGCCGCGGTAGCGGTCACTTTCGCGAGCTACTATCGTGAGATTGCGGGAAGATCCGG
>Ga0302324_100004379_pt1 | contig 31270 bp, 23 predicted proteins | sample Palsa_T0_1_FD_201949 | JGI IMG/M metagenome (GOLD analysis project Ga0302324, IMG submission 201949) | Peat permafrost microbial communities from Stordalen Mire near Abisko, Sweden - Palsa_T0_1 | ecosystem: Environmental > Terrestrial > Soil > Palsa > Peat permafrost | place: Sweden: Abisko... | reverse complement strand
TATTCGTCTTAGAGGATAATGTCCTGCCGGACGGGCCCACTGCGCTCGGCCACCCCGCAAACGAAGACCTGTTTGCAGTGACCCCGGTTGGGGCGGCCACTTCGTGGCTTGTGTACCGGTCGGGGCAGGATAAGCAGCATCGGTCCTCCCGTTGGTCGGGATCATCATCTTCCGACCAACGGGAGGACCGATACAGATGTTTGTTGCAAGAAGGTATACAAGCCACGAAGTGGCCGCCCCACGCGCAGTGGGCCCGTCCGGCAGGACAGTTAGTCTTTTCATGACAGATGACGTTTTCGCGTAAGCCTTATATCGTTATAAGCGTGACGAAGATACCGCTCCGCGGCTCTCTGCGGCGATCTCTCTGACTGGAGTATTCAAGACGACCTATGACTACGAAACTGGAAGAAGCCGCGAAGCAGGATTTTACCGCAGAGATGTCAGAGTGGATTGAGGCGTTTGACGACGTCGTCGCAAATGATTGGGAGCATGGTTCGGAGCTGCTGGAGGCCCTGCGGCAGCGGGCGCGTGAGGCCGGAGTGCCGACGCCGAGCGAGCTGACGACGCCGTATCGCAACACGATTCCCAAGCATGACGAGGTTCCCTATCCCGGCGACCTGCACATGGAGCGCAGGGTGGAGGCGCTGATTCGCTGGAATGCGATGGCGATGGTGCATGGTCAGAATAAGAAGGACCCAGGCATCGGCGGGCACATTTCGACTTACTCTTCGCTGGCGACGCTGCTGGAGGTGGGGTTCAATCACTTCTTCCATGCGAAGTACGGCGAGGAGCCGGGTGACTTCATCTATTTTCAGGGGCACGCTTCGCCGGGTGTGTATGCGCGGGCCTATCTTGAAGGGCGCTTCGACGATGAGCGGTTGAAGAACTTTCGCCATGAGCTGCGTGGGACGCCGGGGCTTTCGTCGTATCCGCATCCGTGGCTAATGCCGGAGTTCTGGAACTTTCCTACTGTCTCGATGGGGATTGGGCCGCTGAATGCGATCTATCAGGCGCGGTTTATGCGGTATCTGGAGAACCGTAAGCTGATCAAGCCAACCGAGCGGAAGGTGTGGGCGTTTGTGGGGGATGGCGAGACGGATGAGGTCGATAGCCTGGGGGCGATCTCGGTTGCGTCGCGGGAGAAGCTGGACAATCTGGTCTTTGTGGTGAACTGCAACCTGCAGCGGCTGGATGGGCCGGTGCGCGGCAACAAACGAATTATCGACGAGCTTGAGGGTGTGTTCCGCGGGGCTGGGTGGAATGTCATCAAGGTGATCTGGGGTTCGGACTGGGATGCGTTGTTTGAGCGCGATCACACGGGACTGTTGCTGCGGCGCATGGAAGAGACCGTGGATGGTGAGTATCAAAACTTCAAGGCGAAGGGTGGCGCGTATCTGCGCGAGCATTTCTTTGGCAAGTATCCGGAGCTGCTGGAGCTGGTGAAGGACATGACCGATCACCAGCTTGCGATGCTGCATCGCGGCGGCCATGATCACACGAAGATCTACAACGCGTACAAGCGGGCGATGGAACATAAGGGCGGCCCGACGGTGATTCTGGCGAAGACCGTGAAGGGCTATGGGCTGGGTTCGGCGCAGGCGCGGAATGCGACACACTCGGAGAAGAAGCTGGCGGACGATGGGCTGGCTGCGTTTGTGAAGCGGTTTGAGATTCCGATTCCCGAAGATGCGGCGAAGCATGGCACACCGTACCGACCGGAGCAGGACGCTCCTGAGATTGTGTATATGCAGGAGCGGCGGCGTGAGTTGGGTGGGTACCTGCCGAAGCGCGAGGTGCCGAAGAGCGACTTCAAGGCTCCGGCGCTGGACTACTTTGGCGAGTGGACGGCTGGCTCGAACAATCGCGCGGTTTCGACCACGATGGGCTTTGTCAGCATTCTGCGGCACCTGATGAAGGACCCTGCGATCGGCAAGCTGGTGGTGCCGATTGTGCCGGATGAGGGGCGCACGTTTGGTCTGGAGTCGGCGATACGGCAGGTGGGGATCTATGCGCCGGAGGGCCAGAAGTACAGCCCGCACGATGCGGATATGCTGCTGTACTACCGCGAGGATAAGGACGGACAGATTCTGGAAGAGGGGATCACCGAGGCTGGAGCGATGGCTTCGTTCACAGCGGCGGGGACGGCTTATGTGAACTATCGCGTGCCTTCGATTCCCTTCTATATGTACTACTCAATGTTTGGATTTCAACGCATCGGCGATATGGTGTGGGCGTTTGCGGACTCGCGCGGCAAGGGCTTTTTGATGGGCGGCACGGCGGGCCGGACGACGATGCTGGGTGAAGGACTGCAGCATCAGGATGGGCATAGCATCGTGCTGTCCAGCACTGTTCCGACGTGCGTGACCTACGATCCGGCGTTTGTATATGAGCTGGCTGTGGTGATTCAGGATGGGATTCGGCGGATGTATGAGAAGGGCGAGGACGTCTTTTACTACATCACGATGTACAACGAAGACTATGCGATGCCGGCGATGCCAGAGGGTTCGGCTGAGGGTATTCTGCGCGGGATGTATAAGCTAAAGTCTGCGGCGGGCGAGGCGGTGGCACAGCTGTTCGGCAGTGGACCGATTCTGAATGAGGTGCTGCGCGCGCAGGAGATTCTGGCCGCGAAGTATGGCGTGCACGCTGATGTGTGGAGCGTGACCAGCTATACGGAGCTGCGGCGCGATGCGTTGGCGATTGAGCGGTGGAACCGTCTGCATCCTGCAGAGAAGGAGCGAGTGCCTTACTTGTTGACTACGCTTGGCGAGGCGAAGGGGCCGATTATTGCGACGAGCGACTACATGAAGTCGGTGCCGGATGTGCTGGCGCAGTGGCTGCCTTCGCGGCTGGTGTCGCTGGGCACCGATGGCTTTGGCCGCAGCGACAATCGCGCACATCTGCGACGGCACTTCGAGGTGAATGCGGAGTCGATTGTTGGGGCGACGTTGTCGAAGCTGGCACGCGATGGAAGGTTCAAACCCAAGGCCGCGCAGAAGGCGATGATCGAGCTTGGACTGGATACCGAGGCTGTCGATCCGGCGCGGGCATAACATTCATTCTGGAGTTTGAAGGGTGGGGGTTCCTTTTGGGACCCTCAACTGTTTGAGACACGATTTGCCTGGAGAGATTTTTTGAGTGAGACGAAGCCGTTTGAGAATCCGCTGATACCGAACAAGAAGCTGCGTGAACTTTATTTAGCAATGATCGAGATGAGGATGCTGGACGAGCACATTGCAGAGATGCAGCGTGGGGTCAAAGCGCGACGGCGGCTGGATTCGACGTGGGGAGAAGAGGCTTGCCGGGTGAGCACGGCGATCGCGTTGGAGCCAGGTGACCTGGTGAGCGACGCTCGGGTGGGAGTTGCGATGGAGCTTGTGGCCGGCGCGAAGGTTTGTTCCCTGCTGCAGCATGTGGCTAAGCTCAGCTCGACAGCAAAGGCGGGGCGGACTGTTGCTGGGGAGGAGGGAGTCTCTGTTGGCCAGCTTCCGTGGATCGAGGGCGTCGGGGACAGGCTGCGTATGGCGGTGGGCGCGGCGCTTTCGTTCAAGACGCTAAAGCGAGCGAATACTGTGGTGGCTTATGTTCGCAAGGGAGATGTGTCGAACGCGCTTTGGCGAAGGGTGCTTTCGCTGGCCTCCGGGTTTGAGTTGCCGATTATCTTCGTGGTGTTGCCTGATGGGTCGGGCAAGAAGAAGAAGCGCGACGGAGTGCCTTTGAGTGCGCTGGCGCGGTCGTGTGGAGTTCCGGGGATCGCTGTGGATGGCAGCGACGCGGTCGCACTGTATCGGGTGGCGCAGGAGTCGCTGGGGCGGTTGCGGGGCGGTGGTGGGGCGGTGCTGGTCGAGTGTGTGGCTTATCGGACTAAAGGGAAGGGACGCGAGGTTGTGGCTGATCCGCTGTTGCAGATGAGGGAGTTTCTGCTTGGCCGCAAGGTCTGCACGGAAGCGTGGTTGAATCGGGCAGGCGAGTCGTTCGATAGACAGATTGCCGCAGCAACGAGCAAGATAGAGACCGGTCAGAAAGCCTGACAAGCACTCTCCCTTTTCAGGCGATGGCACTAGACTAGTGGCATGATTCAAATTTGTTCTGAGGTGCGAGTGCGGGCACGAATTACGTTTTCTGTTGCGGTGCTGACTCTGGGCCTGGCCACGGCTGTATCTGCGCAGACGGCGCCTACCCAGCCTACCCCGCCCGCATCGCTGCCGGCTCCTACACCGGCTCCTAACGAGCCGGGGCAGTCGTTACCGGCCTATTCGCCGCAGAACCAGACAGCGCCTACAGCGATCATTCCGCCACAACCTGCGCCGCCGCCCGTGGCCCCGCCGGCGACGACTTCGCCTGAGACGCCCTACCGGGCTTATATGCCTTACGGACCCCCTGAGGTCAGGAAGGCTTACGATCGATTCTCGAGCTCGGTCTACATTCCGGTGGATAGCTGGATGTATCCGGAGCTGACACGGCTGTACAGCCTGGGCTATCTCGACACGATGTTTCTGAGCATGAGGCCGTGGACGCGACGCAGCGTGCTGCACATGCTGCATGGATCAGAACAAGAGATTGTGACCAGTAACGACGATGAGGCCCAGCAGATACTGGCAAAGCTGCTGACCGAACTGGATACGGAGGTCCCGGACGGCAGCCAGCCACGCGGTCTTGTGTATGGATTGGACTCGTCGTACACGCGGCTGATGGGGATTGGCGGCCCAATCCTGCGCGACAGCTATCATCTGGGACAGACGATCAACAACGACTACGGGCGACCCTATCAGACAGGATTCAACAACCTGACAGGGGCTTCGACGGTCGACGAGTGGGGGCCTTTTTCGCTTTACGTGCGGGGGGAGTATCAGCATTCGCCGTCCGCGACCGGCTACTCTCATGCGCTGGCCAGCGAACTATCGACGATCGATTCCATTGCCCCGTATGCGCCGCCAAACGATCCTCAGGCGACCATCCCGGAGGGACCGATCGCGGCACAGAACCCCTTCCGGCTGGTAGAGGCCACGCTCTCCGCGCATCTTCTTGGCCACGAGATCTCAGGAGGCAAGAGCGACGCCTGGCTTGGCCCCGGAGCAGGTGGCGCCATGGCGTGGTCCAATAACGCAGAGAACATCTACTCGTTCCGCGTCAACCGTGTGGAGCCGTTGTATATACCCTTTGTTGACAAGGTGTTTGGGCCTCTGCGGTATGACTTCTTCATCGGCAGCCTGAAGGGACATACAGCGCCGAACTCCCCGTGGGTGCACTCCGAGATGTTCGCATTCCGGCCTACGGTGAACTTCGAGTTCGGCTTTCAAAGAACGATTATCTTTGGCGGTGAGGGACATGCTCCCGTCACGCTGCACACCTTTCTGAAGGGCTTCTTCGATTTCAACGACACGACGGGCGCGGAGAAGTACTCTCGGGACGATCCCGGGGCGCGGTTCAGCGACTTCAACTTTTCTTACCGTCTCCCCTTTGTGCGCAGGTATGCGACTCTTACCCTGGACTCCATCTCGCATGACGACGTGACTCCGATCAGTGCGCCACGACGTGCAGCATACCGGACCGGGCTCTACATCTCTCAGATTCCGAAGCTGCGTAAGCTGGACTTCAGGGCCGAGGGCGTAACCACCGATCCGGGAGTTTCGAGAAGCCAGGGTGGAACCTTCAACTACTTCGAGGTGGTCCAGTTGCAGGGGTACACCAACAAGGGTTTTATTATGGGCGACTGGATTGGCCGGGAGGCAAAGGGAGGACAGGCGTGGCTGACCTATCACCTGTCCGGCAATGAGTGGGTGCAGGTGGAGTATCTGAACAAGAAGACTCCGAAGGACTTCATCCCCGGTGGAACCACGCAGAATGAGTACAAGGTAAGCGTGGTGAAGCGACTGGGCAGCGATGTGGAGTTGAATGCGTGGCTGCAATACGAAGCGTGGAGGGCACCGGTGCCGGTGAATGGGGTGAACCTGAACCTGACAGGACTACAGCGGGACACGGTTGTGGCGGCGCAGTTCACCTGGTTTCCCAAACTGCACAGCTATCCCAGACAACCGTAGACTGGCAGACACTCTTTCAGAGGGTGTGCCTATTTTGACTGAGTAATCGGCTGACCGACGCAGGCTTTGAAGTAGTCGAGGGATCTCTCCAGCCCCTGATGGAGACTGACCTTCGGCTCCCAGCCAAGCAGTGTTCTGGCTTTGGTGATGTCTGGACGGCGGCGGGTGGGGTCGTCCTGAGGCAGAGGCTCGAAGCGAACTTTGCTCTTCGCGCCGGTGACGGCCAGGATCTCGCGAGCACACTCCAGGATCGTCCATTCGTCGGGATTGCCGATGTTGACGGGGAGGTGCTCCGTTGAGCGCGAAAGACGAAGGATGCCGTCGATGAGGTCGGAGACGTAGCAGAAGCTGCGGGTCTGGGAGCCGTCGCCATAGATGGTGAGAGGCTCATCGCGGAGCGCCTGCATCATGAGATTGGAGATGACGCGACCGTCGCTGGCCTGAAGGCGCGGACCGTAGGTGTTGAAGATACGGACGAGGCGGGTATCGACACCGTAGTAGCGGTGATAGGCGGTGACGGCGGCCTCGGAGAAGCGCTTGGCCTCATCGTAGACAGAGCGCGGACCGATGGGGTTGACGTGCCCCCAATAGGTCTCCACCTGAGGATGGACTTCAGGGTCGCCATAACACTCGGAGGTGGAGGCGTGCAGATAGCCGGCGCTGTATTTGCGGGCGAGGTCAAGGGTGTTGATGGTTCCGGCCGATCCTGCGAGCAGCGTCTCTACGCCGAGGCGAGTGTAGTCGATGGGGCTGGCAGCAGAGGCGAAGTTGAAGAGGAAGTCAATTCTGCCTGCGTCGAAGGGCTTGCAGATGTCCTGCTCGATGAGGCTGAAGCGGGCTTCGCGTGCGAGATGCTGCAGGTTGGCGAGGTTGCCGGTGCACAGGTTGTCGACACCAATGACGACGTGTCCTTCGGCCAGCAAGGCGTCACAGAGATGCGAGCCCAGAAATCCGGCTGCACCTGTGACGAGGATAGTTCGAGACATCGTTCTCAGCCTTTCTTGCGGTGTAACCTATGTTTCGATGTACGTGGACGACCGATGAGGGATGCGTCCGGCTGCAGTTTCTTCAACCTGTGCTGCAGGGCTAACTGTGGTTGGAGGTTGGCGAGAGATCACGGACGGGATACGCTGCCGGCCGGCCAATACTCAGATAAGTGAAGCCTTGCGCAACCATCTCCTGCGGATCGTAGAGGTTGCGGCCATCGATGATGATGGGATAGCGAAGGGTCTTGTAGAGACGGTCGAGGCTCAAGGTAGCGAACTCGGACCAGTCTGTCAGGATCAAAAGAGCGTCAGCGTCCTCTGCTGCTGCGTAGGCGTCGTTGGCGTAGCGCAGATTGGGACCGGCGGGAAGGACCTCCTGGGTGCGCTTCATGGCTGCGGGATCGAACGCCGTGATGGAGCAGCCCTCGGCGAGGAGCATCTCAACAAGATCGATCGCCGGAGATTCGCGTATGTCATCGGTCTCTCCCTTGAAGGCAAGGCCGAGGACGCCGATCCGTTTGCCGCGCAGCGTCCAGAGGGCAGAACGCACCTTGCTGAGGAAGCGCTTCTTCTGCTGGACGTTGATCTTTTCGACCTCGATCAGCAGGTTGAAGTCGATACCCAGCTGCTCTGCGACGGAGCGGAAGGCCGCGACATCCTTGGGGAAGCAGGAGCCGCCATAGCCGATTCCGGGACGCAGGAACCTGGAGCCGATGCGGCTATCGAGGCCCATTCCGCGGGCCACCTGCTCCACGTTGGCGTCGGTGGCTTCGCAGAGATTGGAGACGGCGTTGATGAACGAGATCTTGAGGGCGAGAAAGGCGTTGGAGGCATGCTTGATGATCTCTGCGCTCTTGGTCGAGGTGAGCAGCAGAGGCGGCGGCTGGGAGACGCTGCAGGTACCGGCGATGGCATCGGCACGCTCGTAGTACTCGCCGCTGGTAAGCGGGGCATAGATTCGGTTGAGTACAGCAGCGGCGCGGTCGCTGTCTGCACCGACGACGATGCGGTCGGGGTGAAGAAAGTCGGCGACTGCGGTTCCCTCTCGCAGGAACTCGGGGTTGGAGACGACGTCGAAGAGGTGCCGGGCGACTCCGTTACGCTCCATCGAGCGCCGGACCCACTCGTTGGTGTAGACGGGGACGGTGCTCTTTTCGACGATGACTTTGTAGCTGGTGAGCGACCGTGCAATCTCGCAGGCCACGGCCTCCACGTAGGAGAGGTCGGCGTCGCCCGCTTCGCTCTGGGGCGTTCCGACGGCGATGAAGATGGCCTCGCACTCGCGTGTGGCCTCGCCAAGGTCAGTCATGAAGCGGACTTTGCTGTTGCGATATCGGTCCAGCAGCTCCGGCAGATAGTTCTCGTGGATGAGAGTGTCACCCCCCTGCAGCGCGGCGACCTTGCGTTCGTCGTTGTCCACGCAGATGACATCGTGACCCATCTCTGCAAAGCAGACAGCTGCAACCAGGCCAACGTAACCTGAACCGACCACCGCGATCTTGATAGTTTCCTTCATAGCGTGGCTGATAAGAGCTCCTCATCCTCGATAATATCGAAGTTTGTGTGATTTCAACGTCTGTCTCGTCCAGCCTGCGTTAGTACAGAGTAATCCAGCTTCCTTCCTTAAGGCACACTCGGGTAGACTGTCTGCAATGGGCTCCCCAAAGACGCAGTTGCCACCGGGTGCTGGGATTCCGGAGAAGTACCAATCCGGGTTCAGCTCCACGGTCACAGACACGACGTTGTCCGAGGCGATTATTACGCTGCGGAAACGACGATGGGTTCTGATCGTGGCCACTCTGCTTGGTCTAGCTTACGGCATCTACAAGGCCGAGTTGCAGCCGCAGCTGTTTGAGGCCTATGGAAGAATTCAGGTCAGGTCCGGGTCGTCAAATGAATATCGTGTAAGCGCAGCGCCGGGATATGGTGGCGACTCCTCGTCCAAGATGCTGTCGGAGATCGAGATCCTGAAGAGCGACACGTTGTTGCTGAAGGTCGCCCGCGAGATGGACCTTTCCAACAGTGCAGTTTTTCGTGAAGAGAAGGGGCCAGTCCCGCACTCTTCGCTGGATGACGCAAGCGTCAGGCAAGAGACCGTCCACAGACTGCAAAGCAACCTACACGTGACCCTGGTTCCGAAGACTGACATCATCCGCATCAGCTATAGCAGCCTAAGCGCGAAGCTGTCGGCGGACATCGTGAACAAGGTTATCGCTACTTATATTCAGCGCAGCTACGAGACGCGGTTCGAGTCGTCTCAGAAGGTCTCAACGTGGCTTTCGAGCACACTCGATGATCTGAAGCAGCAGGTGGAGACTTCGCAGGAACATATGCTGGACATGGAGCGGCGTCTGGGCATTCTGGGGTTCGACCCGGCGCATAACCAGATCAGCACCTCGCTCGAAGACCTCTCGAAGGCGGCCGGTACCGCGAAGCTGACGCGCATCATCGCGGAGGCGCGATACCGCATTTTGAATGGGATGGACCCAAACACCATTGAAGGTTCAATTGAAACTACTCCCGGGACGGCACCGGGAGAGTTGACCGGGCTACGTACCCAGCTTGCAACCGCAAGGGCGAGCTATGCTCAGCTGGAGGCAACGCTGGGGCCGAACCACCCTCAGTCCAAGGCGGCGAAGGCCCAGATAGACGAACTGAGCAAGGAGATCGATACAGAGCAGGGCAGGCTGTTGCTGCAGGCAAAAGAAAATTACGTTATAGCGCGCGCTAACGAGGACCAGACCACGGTCGCCCTGGAGGCGCAGAAGACGGACGCCTACAAGTTGCGGGACGATCTGGTGCAATACGACTTGCTCAGACGACAGTACAACGCGAATCAGACGTTGTATGACAGCCTGCGGGAGCGCTTGCGTACCGCCGGGGTGCAGGCGGGGCTGGAGTCGTTGGAGATCGACATCGTCGACCAGGCTTTACCACCGGCCCACCCGCTGCTGCGGCCACAGTCTACCGTCATCCTTACCACGCTTGTCTTCAGCATCCTGGGTGGCATCGTTGTGGCTTTCCTGATGGAGAGCCTGGATACCGGCATGCGCAGTATCGCCGAGATCGAGAGCATCACGGAGCTGCCTTCACTGGCCATCGTGCCACGTGCCCGACGGACCTCCGCGGAGCAGGCAAGCACGCTCACGACCGCGCAACGCAATATCGGTGTGCTGACACAGCCGAAGTCGCAGTTTGCGGAGGCCTTCCGCTCTCTGCGCACCTCGCTGCTGTTGTCCACGACGGGACATCCTCCGAAGATTATTGTGCTGACCAGCGCGACTCCATCGGAAGGCAAGACGACGGCTGCCAGCAACCTCGCGGCAATCCTGGCGCAACGGGACACGCGCGTTCTTCTGATCGACGGGGACCTTCGCCGCCCCAACCTGCATCACCGATTTGGCATGAACGGCAAGACAGGCCTGACGACAGTGTTGACGGGAGCGACGACGCTCGAAGAGACGGTGCAGGTTGTGCCGGAGATTCCAAATCTCGACATTCTTCCCAGCGGACCGATACCACCATTTCCGGCGGAGATGCTGAGTTCGGAGTCCATGGTCGCGCTGCTGAAGAAATGCGGAGATCTCTACAGCTATGTCGTCATCGATTCTCCTCCCATCCTCTCGGTCACCGACGGCGTGATTCTGGCGCGCCAGGCGGACGCCGTCGTGTTAATTGTGCGCCATGGCAAATCGAGCAAACATATTGTGCGCCGCGCGCGCGATCTGCTGCTGCGTTCCGGAGCCCCCATTACAGGTATTGTGCTGAATGCTGTCGATCTAAGCTCGCCTGAGTACTACGGATACTATGGGTACTCCGGCTACTCCTACTCCAGCGTGGACTCTGAGAGCTGGGAGTCGCATCCGGTTTCGGAAGAAGAGAAACGCAAGGCTGGAGAGGCTGAGTGATGCGACAAGGACAAGATGCTCTCACGGCAGTTGCGATGGCTCACCCTTTATTGAGCGAGCGGAGACGCGGCGTTCGCAGGTGGGTGATCGGGATGGCGGCCATGTTGCTTTGCCAGGGTGCCGGTTCGGCGCTGGCACAGTTCACCGGGCCCTCCATAGGATCTTCTGCATCGGTGAACCTGCCGATGCCGCCCACGACCGATCCGGCGATCCTTTACCCGGCGGTTCGGGATATTCATCTGGAGCATGGCGATCTGCTTTCAGTGCACCTATACGGGACAGCGGACTACCAACCGACGGCGCGCATAAGCCTGGATGGAGCGGTCCAACTGCCACTGATTGGCCTTGTACATCTTGAGGGCCTCACCTTGCACGAGGCGCAGGATCTGATCGCCGGGCGCCTGACCGCTGCCGGAATGTACCGCGATCCTCAGGTGTCGATCCAGATCCTCGAATCGCCAAATCAGTTGGTGACCGTTACAGGAGAGTTGCACGGGATCGTACCCATCGTTGGCCAGAAGCGGCTGTTCGATGTGCTGGCCGCAGCGGGTGGACTGCCGGTGACAGCGAGTCATAGCATTACGATCAATCGTCCTGGGGTGGCCCAACCGATCATCGTAGATCTGGGAACAAATCCTGCAACGAGCGCGCTGAGCAATGTGCCGATCTTTGCCCAGGACACCATCGTTGTTGCAAGGGTGGGGGTCATCTATCTATTGGGAGCATTCAGGACGCAGGGGCCCATCCCGCTGCAGCAGAACTCCCCACTGACGCTGATGCAGGCCGCAGCGATTGGTGGAGGCCCCGGGTATGAAGGCAAGTCAAATGACCTTCGCATCATCCGTACGGTTGGCCTCGAGCGTAAGGTCGTCACTGTCGATATCAAAAAGATCTTCAACGGTCAGGCACCCGATCCGGTGCTGCAGACCGACGATATCGTCTTCCTGCCGACGAGTGCCATGAAAGCGGCGATCAAGGGAGGCGGAGTCGGCACCCTGTTGGGGATCGCTTCTACTCTCATCTTCGCTATCCGCGATTGACCGTCAATTCCACGTCAGCCATCAAGACTTATAAGCATGAGAGGATAGCGGCCAGATGACTTCTCCGAGTATTGGAACAGGTCATTGTGTGCAAGAGAAGGTCAGACTAGCGTACCTGGTCAGCCATCCGATCCAGTACCAGGCTCCCTTGCTGCGGCGAATCGCACAGGAGCCAGACATCGATCTGACGGTATTCTTCGGTTCGGACTTTTCCGTCCGCGGCTACAAAGACGAAGGGTTTGGCGTGGGCGTGAAGTGGGACGTGCCGCTGCTGGACGGGTATCGCCATGAATTTTTGCCCACGCTGCGAGACAACGCAACGGTTGGCGTAGCCAGTCCCTTGAACTATGGCATCTTGAATCGCCTGCGCGGTGGCAATGTCGCTCACGGAGCTACCTTCGACGTGCTGTGGGTGCATGGCTATGCAACGGTCAACGCGCTGCATGGGATGCTGGCAGCAAAGGCGCTGGGCATCCCTGTCTTGCTGCGTGCGGAGTCGTGGCTGGAGGACCGCTCACGTAGCGGCGCTAAGCTTGCGGTGAAGCAACTTTTTTTTGCAGCGCTCAAGCACCTGGTGGATGGAGTGATGCCGATTGGCACATTGAACGCAGCGTACTGGCGTCACTATCTGGGTGAGGACTTCCCCTCGTCGCTGATGCCCTACGCTGTCGATAACAATTACTTTCAAAGAAAAAGCCAGCAGGCGCGAGCTGGACGCGAGGAGCTGCTGGCGGAGCTGAAGCTGGACCCATCGCGTCCGGTGATTCTATTTGCCTCGAAGTTGCAGAGCCGCAAGCGTTGCGAGGACCTCCTCGACGCGTATAAAAATCTCTCTCCCGGCGATGGCATCGAGCCGAACCCTTATCTCGTGATCGTTGGCGACGGGGAGGAGCGTGCATCGCTGGAGAGGCGTGCTGCGGAGAGTGGATTCACCAGCGTTCGATTCTGTGGCTTTCGCAACCAGTCAGAGCTGCCAAGGTTCTTCGATATCGCAAGCGTGTTCGTTCTTCCATCTCGGCACGAGCCCTGGGGCTTGATTGTGAATGAGGTGATGAATGCAGGATGCGCGGTCATCGTCTCTGACGAAGTCGGCTGCCAACCCGACCTGATTACGGATGGAGTTGAAGGTTGTATCTTCCCTGCCGGCGACGTGAACGCGCTGACGGCTGCGTTGCATAGAGTGCTGGCGACGCCGGAGACCGCCGCACGGATGGGACAGCGCGGCCTGGAGCGAATTCAGACCTGGAGCTTTGAGGAAGATGTTCGTGGCCTGCGGCAGGCGATTGCGCTGGTCACGCGAAGGATTACACCGTGAACTACACCTCCCTGGCTATGCTGTCTCGGCCCGCGGGCATGCTGGTATGCTCGAAGCTGATGGTCGTGAGCTGATGCGGATTCTGCACATCATTGGAACCCTGAACCCAACCGCGGGCGGTCCCACCGAGTCGGTGCGGGTGCTGTTGAGCTATGGGCCGATCGGGTATACGGGTGAGGTCGTCACACTCGACGATCCGTCAGCTCCTTATCTCTCCGAGATTCCGTTTCCTGTGCATGCCCTGGGTCCGACCCGTACGACCTACGGCTTCAATAGCAAGCTCCTTCCCTGGTTGATGGAGAATCGCCACCGATTTGACGGTGTGGTGGTCAACGGATTGTGGCAGTACTGTGGATTTGCGGCGTGGCGTGCCCTGTCCGGAAACACGCCTTACGTTGTGTTCACTCATGGCATGCTGGACCCTTACTTCAAGCACGCCTTCCCTCTGAAGCACATCAAGAAATGGCTCTACTGGGTCCCTGCTGAGTATTGGGTTCTCCGTGACGCATACCACGTTCTTTTTACCTCGAAGGCGGAGAAGCGCCTGGCCGAGCAGAGTTTCTGGATGCATCGCTGGAACCCCTATGTTGTACCCTACGGGGCGAGCGGTCCTACCGGTGATCCCAAGATACAGAAGGAGAGCTTCTTTGCACTATGCCCTGCCGTCAGGGACAAACGCTATCTGCTCTTTCTAGGGCGCATCCATCGCAAGAAGGGGTGCGATCTGCTTATCGACGCCTTCGCAAAGGTCGCTGCGGATGATCCTGACCTGGACCTGGTGATGGCAGGACCTGACCAACAGCTCTGGAGCGAAAAGCTGAAGCGAACAGTCGAGCGCGCCGGAATCAGCAAACGCGTCCACTGGCCCGGCATGGTGACAGGCGACGCAAAGTGGGGGGCTTTCTACGGAGCGGAGGCGTTTATCCTGCCGTCGCATCAGGAGAACTTCGGGATTGCTGTGGCCGAGGCGCTGGCATGCGGCAAGCCGGTGCTGCTTGCGGATAAAGTGAACATTGCCGAAGATATTGCGCAAGACGGAGCGGGGCTGATGGAACTGGACACGGCGGCTGGCACCTTGCGGCTGCTGCAAAGCTGGATTTCGATGTCGGTGCAGGAGCGAAAAGACATGGCGGAGCGGGCGTATCAGTGCTTTCATCGTCGTTACGATATGCGCGAGAATGCCAAGGCGATTATCCGGCTGTTCGAGACCGCAACGGTGATGACGCCCATCTCTGTCGTCGCAGAATAGGTATACGAGCGAATGCCTAAAGAGATTCACTACAACGCGGCTGAACATATCTCCGCGGAGACTGCTGCGGACCCATATCTTCGGCCTGCGTTTTCTCTAGGCAACCGGCTGCGAAGGCTCGTTTGGAATGTCTGCCGGGCGACGTTGTATAGAATGTCACCGCGACCGTTACATTCCTGGAGATCGTTTCTTCTGCGGGCTTTCGGGGCGAGGATGGGACCGGATTGCCACTTCTATCCGAGTTCCAGGGTGTGGGCGCCGTGGAACCTTCTCTGTGCGGACCAGGTGACCGCCGGGGATGGCGCTGAGATCTATAACCCTGCGCCGATTACCCTGGGATCGCACGCGATTCTGTCGCAGGATGCGTATGTGTGCTCGGCTACCCACGACTACGATGACCCTGCGTTTCCTCTGATCGCGTATGCCATGAACATTGGAGCGTACGCGTGGGTGTGCGCGCGGGCCTCTGTGGCGCCTGGGGTGAATGTCGGTGAGGGTGCTGTGTTGGGGCTGGGATCGGTTGCGACGCGGAATCTTGAACCGTGGACGGTGTATGCAGGGACACCAGCGGTCAAGGTGAAGGAAAGGCGCCAGTTTCCGTTACATCCTAAAAATGTCGGATGAAGCCTGGGTGGAAGGGTCAAAAAAACGGCGGAACAGGCGTCCCGCCGTCTCTTTGATGTTGTGGCAGGCCTTTTGTTCCAGGTCTAGCCGCGCAGCTTTGCCAGCAGGTCCGTCGGGTGGACCGGCTTGGCGAGGATTTCGAATTCATGGCCCTGCATGCGGGCTTTTTCGAGTAAATCTGCGGTAGCGGCCTGTCCGGAGAAAAGAAGGATCTTGCACTTTGGCAGTCGGTCGCGTGTGATGATTGCCGCCTCAATGCCGGTCATGCCAGTCATGATGACGTCGCTGATGAGCATGTCGGGCTGGAAGTCCTCGATCGCTTCAACGGCCTTCTCTCCGCTGAACACGGCACGTGCCTCATAGCCTTGCTGATTGAGGATGATCGCGAGGGTGTTCGCGATAACCTGCTCGTCATCGGCAACGAGAACCCTGGGTTTTACTGCGGATGTCGCGGTGGATGTTGATTCTGCCATGCTGGTTTTTCCCCAAATCGAAAGTCAAAGTTCAGTTTGTCATGCACCGTTCACAGGCTAGGCGTCTGCGTTACCTATACTTGTAATGATACGCTGACCACAGAGCTGGTCGGCGCATAAACCATCACAATTCATAGGTAACGCGAACTCTACTACAAACTTCTATGCAAGCAATCATACGGGCTGAACGTGTCGAGAAATATTATGCTCAACCGAGCGAGAACCGCATTCAGGTGATCTCGCCGACGGACCTCTCCATTGGGGCTGGGGAGATTGTCGCTCTACTGGGGCCTTCGGGCTCGGGGAAATCCACCCTCCTGCGCATGTTGACCGGACTGTCTGCGCCGTCGGCAGGCGAGATTTACTGGCATGAGAAGCCAATTGCAACCGCGAACGTTAATGTTGCTATTGTGTTTCAAAGTTTTGCCCTCTTTCCCTGGCTTACCGTGCTCGAAAATGTCGAAGCACCGCTTAAGGCGCGGGGCATGGAGCCGGTAGAGAGGCGCAAGCGCAGTATGAAGATCCTCGATACGGTTGGCCTGGACGGCTTTCAGGCAGCGTATCCGAAGGAGCTTTCGGGTGGCATGCGGCAGCGCGTCGGCTTTGCGCGCGCGCTCGTGGTCGAGCCCGAGGTTCTGTTTATGGACGAGCCTTTCTCTGCTCTGGACGTTCTTACGGCAGAGAACCTGCGCAGCGAACTGCTGGAGCTATGGCAGAACAAGACGATCCCGACTCAGGCGATCTTCATCGTCACGCACAATATCGAAGAGGCGGTCCTGCTGGCTGACCGCATCATCGTGCTTGGCCGCAATCCCGGCCATGTGCGGACGGACTTCAAGGTGGCGATTCCCCACCCGCGCGACCGCAAGGCGACCGCCTTCACCCAACTCGTCGATTACATCTATAAGGTGCTTACGCAACCAGATGCGCAACCTCCGGCGCTGCCGCAGACATCAACGGGCAAGGCTGTTCGCGACCAGAGACAGATGCACTACCAGATGCTGCCGCATGCGCGTCCGGGCGGGATTGCGGGCCTTCTGGAGCTACTGCTGGACCACAACGGCAAGGACGATATCTATCGGCTGGCAGACGATCTGGCCTTCGAGATCGACGACCTGCTGCCAATCGTCGACGCAGCTCAGTTGCTCCGCTTCCTCACCGTGAACGAAGGCGATGCAGCGATTACACCGAGCGGAGCGGAGTATGCCAACTCCGAGATTCTTCGTCAGAAAGAGCTGTTTCGCACCGCAGCGGTGGAGAACGTACTGTTGCTGCGACAGATTGTGCGGGCGATCGAGGCCAAGAGCGATCGCACCGTGCCTGAAGAGTTCTTTCACGACATGCTGGATGAGCAGTTCAGCGAGGACGAGACGCTGCGTCAGTTGGAGACTGCAATCAACTGGGGAAGATACGCGGAGCTGTTTGACTATGACGCGTCCCGCCGCCGTTTTATTCAGTCGGAGAAGCTCCACAAGGAGACGGCCGCTGAATCCTCCAGTCGTACGGAGGAGGAGATCGACGTATGATCCATCTCCCTGACCGCTTCAGCCGGCTACAGCCGAGGGAGACGCTCGCACGCACGCAGGTGCTGGAGCGCGGCTGGCCGTTCTTCCTCGATCTTTGTATTGCCGCGGTCGGGCTTGCCTGCTTCTATGCCGTCATCCGCATCGCCATGTTCTGGGCAGGGCGTCCTGAACCCGAGATCGTCGTCTCGCTCAGTCCGCGCGCGCTGCCGCTCTACGCCTACTACTCGGTCGTGCGCATCGGCCTCGCCTATTTACTCAGCCTGCTCTTCGCGATCAGCTATGGGTACATCGCTGCCTACAACCGGCGCGCCGAAAAGGTGATGATCGCAGTGCTCGACATTCTGCAATCGATCCCGGTGCTGAGCTTTCTGCCGCCTGTGATGCTTGCCATGATCGCGCTCTTCCCTACCCGTCAACTCGGCGTTGAGATGGGCGCAATCGTCCTCATCTTTACGGGATCGGTCTGGAACATGGCCTTCAGCTTCTACTCTTCTCTCAAGAGCATTCCCAAAGAATTGAAGGAAGCGACCAGCATCTACTGCTTCTCGCCCGTTCAGCGGCTGTTCCAACTGGAGTTGCCGTACGCCGCTATCGGTCTCATCTGGAACTCGATCATGTCCGTCGCCGGTGCGTGGTTCTTCCTTATGGCCTGCGAGATGTTCCACCTGGGCTCGCGCGACTTCCGCCTTCCTGGCCTCGGCTCTTACCTGCAGACCGCAGCCGATGCCGGCAACGGCGTCGCCATCACGTGGGGACTTACAGTGATGATTCTCATCATCGTTGCCACCGACCAGCTGGTCTGGCGCCCCCTTATCGCGTGGAGCGACAAGTTCAAGTTCGAGCAGGTGGAGAGCAGCAAGCGCATCACATCGCCCATCTTGCATCTGCTCACACAGTCGAGTGCACTGGCCAGCCTGAGCCGTCACACCATCGCTCCGCTCACCGAAGGCCTGTACGTTCGCCTGGCGAAGCGCCGTTTGGCAAAGCTGCATGAGCTTACGGCCGTTCGACCAGAATCGCGCTTGCGAACGGTTGGCGTTCGTGTCGTTGTTCTCCTCGCAGCGACCTGTGCTGTGCTCTACGCGGCTTTTCAGGCTGTGGTTCTGCTTCGCCCTCTGCCAGGAGGAGAGTATCTTCACATCCTGCAGGGTGCGCTTGCGACCTTCCTCCGCGTCAACCTTTCACTGCTGCTGGCCTCTGCCTGGACGATCCCCGTTGGGGTTGCCATCGGTTCCAACCCGCGTCTGGCGCGGATCGCGCAGCCTCTCGCCCAGATCGCCGCTTCGGTCCCGGCTACGGCGCTCTTTCCCGTCCTGCTGCTGGCGCTGGTTCGGCTGGGTGGTGGCATGGGTATCGGCTCCATCGCACTTATGCTGCTCGGCACCCAGTGGTACATCCTGTTCAACGTAATCGCCGGGGCCATCGCTATCCCCTCCGACCTGAAGGAAGTGGCAACGCTCTTTCGCTTCAGCAGGCTGCAGCGCTGGCAGACCGTCATCCTGCCCGGTATCTTTCCGTTCCTCATCACGGGCCTGGTCACGGCCTCGGGCGGAGCGTGGAACGCAAGTATCATCGCCGAGTACTTCCCTATCAAGGGCGAGATACTCAAGACCGTTGGGCTTGGCGCGATCATCAGCGAGGCCACGGGCGGCGGGCGATTTCCTGTCCTGCTGCTCGCAACTATCGTCATGTCGCTGATGGTCGTCACGACGAACCGGCTTGTGTGGCGTCCGCTCTTCCGCCTCGCCGAGACGCGCTACAAACTCGGGGGCTGACGCCCAGTCCTCTCGTAACGAGAACATTTAGCCAGCGACGACAATTCAAGGGTGAATGATGAGATCGGCGTTTGCCGTTATCAATCCGGTTGCGGATTGGTAAATCGAGGTCGATGAGTGAATTGGTCTGTTCTCAACAACTGAGAATCGATTTCGCCTATAACCCGACTTTGCGGGACAGTCGCAAATTGACCCCGCTGTCTCGTAAGATTTGGCAATGCGTCGTATGCGGCTAAGTCTTGTCCTCTTTACCTCAATCCTGCTTGCGAGGCCACCGGCAGTCGCCCAAAATCCAACTGGTGCCGCGCCCACCACTGACTGGCACGTCACCGTCCCCGCCGAAGGCGGCCTGATCTTTCAAATGAAGGTCAATGGCCAAGGCCCCTATCCCACAATATTTGATACCGGCGCTGTAAATGTCATGAGCGCCAGCATCGCAAAACAGCTGGGTCTCACGATCGACGAAAAACCAATCGACTTCGGTGCCATCGGTGGAGGGGTGAAGGCAAGAACCGTCCACGTCGAGAAACTGACCATCGGCGAACTCAACATCGGAGATCAGACGTTTTATGTGCTCGACATCCCCTCCGATGCGGGAACGCCGCAGATGATTGTCGGCTGGGAGTTCATGCAGATGTTCGCCGTCAGGACGGACTTCAAGCGCAACGAAATCACTTTTTTTGAAGGCACGCACTTTTCCTATTCCGGCAAAGGCGAAGCCGTTCCGCTTTTCCTGCACACAAACGGCAATGGCATCGATGTGGACGCAAAGGTCGACGGGGTCAAGGGCCGTTTCCTCGTGGACTCTGGGAACCAAATTGGAACATTTCTAAGCTCCGTCTTCGTCACCCAAGACGACCTCGTGAAAAAGCTTCATGCACGCTATCGCGGCTATAACGGTCGCGGCTTCGGAGGCGATTCACCTGCTGCATGGTATGTGCGGCTGCACAGCGTTCAGATCGGGAGACTGAAGATAAAAGGCCCGATCATGCGTCTGCAAACCGCAAATGACAGTTTCAATGACAAGCTTGCCGGCAACATCGGCCAAGACGTCCTCGACCGCTTCGTCGTTACTATCGACTGCAAACACGCATTCATGTATCTCGAGAAGACGCCGTTTTGGAATAAGCCTGCGGCCTTCAATCGCACCGGAATGCTCGTCGATTACAACCACGGCTCGGACGAGATAAAGACCGTATTTCCGGGTGGCCCAGCCGAAGCCGCTGGCCTGCGACAAGGAGACCGCATCCTCACGATAAACGGCACCAAACCATCGGACAATCCTAACGACCCGCTCTTCACGCAACCCGTCGGCACAGTGCTCCATCTTCAGGTGCTGCGCGGCGAGACCTCCCAAACATACGATGTCACGCTGCGCAACCTACTCTAGTCACATTGCAAATTCTCGCAAACGGCGTTTTGGCAACTACGAGATCCAAGCCCTCTCTGTCTTTTCTTTAACTGGTGCCAAATCGCCAATGAACTCAGTGAGCCGGATTAGTAACGATATGTCGTTTTGTGGGAAGCTAATCGGCATTTCCGAATAACGGGCTACAGAGAAGCAGCATGTGAAGTCATTGTTCAGATAGGAGGCGCGGGCGGCCCCTGCTTACGAAACGCAAACACGACCGCCAGCAGAGGTGGCGCGAGCAGCACCCCCCAGAACGGGATGATGATGCCAAGCACAATGGGGCCGAGAAACGCAGCCCACCATGGGACCTTCGTAGTGCGATGCAGAATGTAGGGACCGATGACCAGACCTTCTAGAATGACGATCAATCCATAGAGCCCGAGGACGAGGCCTAGCCGCCACTCGTCATGCCCGCTGAAGGCGACGGAGAGCACCGGACCGATGAGCGCGATCATGCCTCCGAAGGTGGGAATGATCTGAAGCAGGCCGCCGAGTACGGCCCACATGGGAGCCAGCGGGACACGGATCAGCTCTAGACCGATCAGCCACAGAACGCCGACGATCACAGCGTCGAGCGTGGCTGCGCGCCACCAGTTGAGCAGCGCTCCGCCGGCTGTCCTGAGGTGAGTGCCCGTGTTGCCCTTTCTTATCTCCATACCAACCTGACTGTCCTGCCTCGCATCACACGTGCTGAAGACAGAACTATAACCCAAGCGACTTTTTCGATGCGAGCCCCTGGCCCACGTGGGTGGAATGTGCTGCACGAACAGGACAGAGATGGAGAACAACCGGCATGGCTGTGATGATGCAGGCTTTTTATTGGGATGCGCCCAGGATCGATAAGCAGGAGCACACGTGGTGGAACTTTGTAGCGGAAAAAGTTGAGGACCTGGGCAAAGCTGGATTTGACGCGCTGTGGCTGCCGCCTGTATCGAAGGCGTCGGATCACACTTCGATGGGCTACGATCCTTACGATTATTTCGATCTCGGCGACTTCGACCAGAAGGGTGGAACCAAGACCTGGTATGGCAATCGTGCGGAGCTGGAGGCGCTCATCGCCAAAGCTCATAAGAATGGGATGGGGCTGTATGCGGATATGGTGATCAACCATAACTCTGGCGCCGATGAGGAGGAGGTTAACCCTCTGGACGGGCAGAAGCGCTGGACGAAGTTCAATCCCAAGAGTGGAAAGTTTCCTCGCGACTGGAACTGTTTCCATCCCAGCCGCTATGAGCAGGTGATGATGGAGGGCGAGCACTTTGCCGGCTTTCCGCACCTGTGCCATCGCAATCCTGTCGTCTACACGGCCATGTTTGAGTATGCGCGATTTCTTATTGAAGAACTGGGCTTCGATGGATTTCGCTTCGACTTCGTCAAGGGATTTGGCGCATGGATCGTCGGCGTGCTGGCGAAGTACCGCTACGTGAAAGACGGCGAGGAGTTTACGCCGTTCGTTGTAGGGGAGTACTGGTCGGGCACAGAAGACATTGATCAGTGGCTGGATATGGTCAACAAGCTTACGGATACGCAGATCGCAGCGTTCGACTTTCCGCTGCGATACAAGTTGAAGGATGTCTGCGACAAACCGAACTACGATCTGCGCAATCTGACCGATGGCGGATCGGTGGTGATGAAGCGGCCGATGCACGCGGCTACGTTTGTCGACAATCACGACATGGGCGATAACGCCATCATCAACGACAAGATGATGGCTTACTCCTTCATCATGGTGCATGAGGGGTATCCCAGCGTCTTCTGGTACGACTACTACAATAACGGGCTGGCTCGGCCGGGCACTGCGAACGGGATCGATGCACTGGTGGGCGCGCACCACAAATACGCAGGCGGCGACTCGCAGATTCTGCACGCCGATCCCGATCTCTACATCATGCAGCGGGTGGGCTACAAGGACGAGAGCGTAGACCAACCGGGGCTGATATACGTGCTCAACAACCTCGGGGATAAATGGTCTGGCACCTCGGTGAAGACGAAGTGGGTGAACCAGAAGTTTGCGCCGATTGCGTGGGACGGCCACGACGAGGCACATCCGAATGAACGCACTACGGATGGCGCGGGAAATGCCGAATTCCCTGCTCCGCCACGGGGTTTTGCGATCTACGCGCCGGTTTAAAGATCAGTCCTGCCGGACGGGCCTCCTACGCGGAGGGCGGCCACTTCGTGGCTTGTATACCGGTCTTGCGGGGATCATTTTCTTTGGTCCTCCCGTTGGTCGGGATCATCATCTTCCGACCAACGGGAGGATCACAACAGATTGTAGTTGCAAGAAAAGGTATACACGCCGCGAAGTGGCCGACAGTACATCTTAGAATTTCGGATGATATTCTTAAGGTTATGAAGTTTGGCGTGCTGGTCTTTCCTGGATCCAATTGCGACCATGACACTCATCATGTCGTCGAAGCGCTGGCGCACCAGCCGGTGACGTACCTATGGCATGCCTCCGAGGATCTCCAGGGGTGCGATGCCATTCTCGTCCCTGGCGGATTCGCCTATGGCGACTACCTCCGAACGGGCGCGATTGCGCGCTTTGCTCCAGTGATGCAGTCGGTCATGCGGTTTGCGAAGACAGGTGGGCTGGTCATGGGCATCTGCAACGGCTTTCAGATTCTGTGCGAGGCGGGCTTGCTTCCGGGGGCCCTGATGCGCAACGCCAGCCAGCACTACATCTGCAAGCAGACCTATCTGAAGACCGAGACGGTCGATTCGCCCTTTACCCATGGGCTTACGCGCGGACAGGTGCTGCAGATGCCGATTGGCCACATGGAAGGAAACTACTTCTGCGATGCTGACACTCTGGCGAGCATGAAGGCAGAGGACCGTATCGTCTTCCGTTACGCCTCGGCGGATGGAGCGGTTACGCCTGCTGCAAATCCAAATGGCTCACTCGAAAATATTGCAGGCGTTCTGAATGAGGGCCGCAATGTTCTGGGAATGATGCCGCATCCTGATCGATCCAGCGAAGCCTTGCTGGGGTCCTCCGATGGCCTGCTGCTGTTCCAGTCCATGGCGGAGTCGTTGGCCGCTGCACGCTAGCTCCAGGGACCAAGGTTCAGCGGTGGTACCCTAGCAAGCGATGATTGATATTCACCATCACCTGCTGTGGGCTCTCGACGATGGTGCAACGAGCGTCGAGATCTCGATCGAGATGGCAAGAATTGCCGCCGCAGACGGGATCTCGCACGTTGTCTGTTCGCCCCATGCGAACGGGCAGTATCCCTATGAGCCGCGGGTCATCGCGGAAAAGATCCACGAGCTGCAACGGCTGCTGGATAACGAAAAAATTGCCGTCAAACTTGGCCACGGATGCGACTTCCATATGTCGTACGAGAATATCCAGGAAGCCAAGGCGGATCCATCGCGCTTCAGCATCAACGGTCATGGCTACTTACTGGTGGAGGTTCCCGACTATGGACTTCCGCGCGGGTTGACGGAGATCTTCTACCAGTTGCAGCTAGTCGGATTGACGCCGATCCTGACGCATCCCGAGCGAAATCCTACGCTTCAGTCCGATCAGCTTCGTATAGTGGAATGGCTGCAACGCGGAGTCCTTGTTCAGGTGACGGCAGGATCTGTACTGGGGCGCATGGGCAAGCACGCCGAGCGCATGGCGCACGAACTCCTGGCCAATCGATGGGTGCACTTCCTCGCGACGGACGCCCACAATACCACCTCGCGTCCGCCGAAGATGCAGGAGGCCTTTGATCTTGTCGCAAAAAAATATGGCCCTGACTATGCGCGTCTTCTATGCGTCTCGAATCCTCTTGCCGCGTTTACCGGAAAGCCGATGCCACCACAGCCTGAGCCGCTGAATCTCTATAACGACACCAAGGCGAAGAGCTGGTGGCAAAGACTGACGGGCCGATAGGAGACTTTTCTCTTAGAATCTGCTAGAAACTGGTGTCCCGCCGGACGGGCCCACTGCGCGTGGGGCGGACGTTACACGCCTTTTTAACTTGTCTGGGCAGGATGAATTGCTTGGGCCCTCCCGTTGGTCGGGATCATTATTGCCCGACCAACGGGAGGACCACAAACGATCGTAGTTGCAAGAAAGATATACACGTCATGAAGTGACCGCCCCACGCGCAGTGGGGCCGTCCGGCAGGACAGGGTTTCTAGAGCCCCAGTCCGCCATCAACGGCGAGCAGTTGACCGGTGATGAAGTGCGGAGCGGTAGCGAAGAAGACGGCCGCTGCGGCCACATCCTCTGCCGTTCCGTTGCGCTGCATCGGCGTCTTCCGCGCGAACTGCACATAGGCCTCATCCACCTCGCCCTGAACGATCATGCCGGGGGCAATGCAGTTCACGCTGAGCTCGGGAGCCCAGGCCTTCGCCATGGTCTGCGACAGCATATGCAGAGCTGCCTTCGAGGTGCAGTAGTGAGCGTGCGTGGCCCAGGGGTGCAAGCCGCCGAGGGAACCGATATTGATGATCCTGCCCTTGGCCGCACGCAGGTGCGGATAGGCCGCTTTGGCCACAAGGAATGGAGCGCGGGTGTTCGTGGTGAACATCGCATCCCACTGTTCGACCGAGATATCTTCGAGCGCTACAGACTCGAAGGTGCCTGCGTTGTTGACAAGCAGATCGATTCGGCCAAACTCCTCGGCTACGGTAGCCACCGTCTGCTCGATGCTCAGCGGATCACGGAGATCGCAGCGAACCGCCAGGGCGTCGACGTCAAAGGCAGCCAGAGCACGGACAGTCTCCTCCGCTTCGGACTGTGACTCAAGGTACGTGATGGCGACGTTCGCTCCGTGTGCACCCAGCGCAAGAGCTATAGCTCGCCCGATGCGCTTCGCCGCCCCAGTTACAAGCGCAGTCGTTCCTGTCAACAGCTTATCCGTATTACCCATAAAGTTTGGTTGTCGATTATTGCTGTGGTGCGGTGCCTGGAGTAGAAGAGCTCTGCGGGGTGGTCGTCGCAGGTGCAGGCGGCGAGGCGGGTGCTGGCTTTGCCGGCGCAGTGGGCCTTATCGGCTCCTGCACACCAGGCTTTCGTACTGCAGGCTTGCCTTCGTTGTCCACGTAGGAGGAGATCTGCTCCTGCGGTCGGAGCAGCGCTACAAAGATCTGCCGGCTGGGCTCGGTCACCAGATACGACTCTGCGTAAGTAGCGAAGCCGTTCGCAATGATCTGTACGCGGACGCTGCTGCCGGTCGGAATCACGTCGATGACAGCCTTTCCCTCAGGATCTGTTTTGACCTCGAGGTTGCCCTCCTCTTTACCATTCAGTGTCGAATCGAAGACCACAGCGGCGTTCATGATGGGTTTGCCGTTGAACTTCTTCGACACGACAACCTCGATATGCGAGGTCGGCGGCGGGGCCTTGTATTTGCGTCCGCGATGCACAGAGGTGTCGTCCTGCGCAAAAGCTGACCAGGAAGAGACGAGGACGAGGCACAGAACGAGAACGAGTTGCGACCAGACAGCGCGACGAGACTGCATGACTCCATTCTACGACGTTCCGGGTGAGCGTGTGACGCCAAGGGAGAAGAGCCGCCAAAACCGGCACTGGCTTGTCAGGCTTGCGCGACTTTCACTCACATTTCACACGATCGGGTTGACATCGCGAGCCAGGGTGACTATCGTTAGCAATCGGAAGGCTTGAGTGCTAACGATCCGTTCGTTCCCCTCAAACTGCTTTAGAAAAGCCAATTCCACTCTTTTTTCGGCGGTATTTGCTGAGCCATTCGTTCAGCGGAGACCGCGTACAGCAACCGCGAACGGTCACCGTTCGCCAAATCGCACCAAGGAGATGTAAAGCAATGGCGACAACATCATTTACACCGCTGCATGACCGGATTCTGGTTCGGCGGATTGAAGAAGGCGAGAGCATTCGCGGCGGCATCATCATCCCGGACTCCGCAAAAGAGAAGCCACAGCAGGGCGAGGTCATCTCCGTCGGCAAGGGCAAGTCGAACGACGAGGGCAAGGTATTCCCGCTCGACGTCAAGGCTGGCGATAGCATCCTCTTCGGTAAGTATTCGGGCACCGAGATCAAGATCGACGGCGAAGAGCTGCTGATCATGCGCGAAGAAGAAGTCCTCGGAATCCTCAAGAAGTAAGCACTTCGTGCCGTGCACCGCGGCTTTGCCGCATAATCGGCGCTCGGGCGCCTCACTCAAAACAATTTCATCGGCATTGAGCCGGTAACAGGAGCATCACAATGGCAAAACAGATTCTGCACGGAGAAGATTCACGTCAGGCTATCCTGCGTGGCGTCAACATTTTGGCCGACGCAGTGAAGGTAACGCTTGGCCCCAAGGGGCGCAACGTCGTTATCGAGAAGAAGTTCGGCTCCCCCACCATCACCAAGGACGGTGTCACCGTCGCGAAGGAGATCGAGCTCAGCAACTCGCTCGAGAACATGGGCGCACAGATGGTCCGCGAAGTAGCTTCGAAGACCTCGGATGTGGCCGGCGACGGTACCACCACCGCGACCGTTCTCGCCCAGGCGATCTATCGCGAGGGTGTGAAGACGGTTGCTGCCGGTGCGAACCCGATGGCGCTGAAGCGCGGCATCGACAAGGCCGTCGAGGCCATCATCGGCAAGCGTGATGAGAATGGCCTTCCAGTTGGCGGCGCTCTCAGCAAGCTGTCGAAGCCGGTTTCGGGCGACATGATCGCCCAGGTCGGAACCATCTCCGCGAACTCTGACTCGCAGATCGGCATCATCATTGCCGAGGCGATGAAGAAGGTCGGCAAGGACGGCGTCATCACCGTCGAAGAGTCGCGCACCATGGAGACGCAGCTGGATGTCGTTGAGGGCATGCAGTTCGATCGCGGCTACCTGTCGCCTTACTTCGTCACCGATGCCGAGCGCATGGAAGTCGCGCTTGAGAACCCCTACATCCTGATCTACGAGAAGAAGATCTCGTCGATGAAGGACCTGCTTCCCCTGCTCGAGCAGATCGCCCGCACCGCCAAGCCCCTCGTCATCATTGCCGAGGATGTGGATGGTGAGGCGCTCGCAACCCTCGTAGTCAACAAGCTGCGTGGCACGCTGAACGTGGCGGCGGTAAAGGCTCCTGGCTTCGGCGATCGTCGCAAGGCGATGCTCGAAGACATTGCAACCCTCACGGGCGGCAAGGCGATCACGGAAGACCTCGGCATCAAGCTTGAGGGCGTCAAGATCGAGGACCTCGGCACGGCCAAGCGCGTGACGATCGACAAGGACAACACCACCATCGTTGATGGCGGCGGCGAGGATGGCAAGATCGAAGGCCGGGTCAAGGAGATCCGCGCTCAGGTCGAGAAGACCACCTCCGACTACGACCGTGAGAAGCTGCAGGAGCGTTTGGCCAAGCTGGTTGGCGGCGTTGCAGTGATCAAGGTCGGTGCAGCAACTGAGACCGAGATGAAGGAAAAGAAGGCTCGCGTCGAAGATGCCATGCACGCAACCCGCGCTGCTGTTGAAGAAGGCATCGTCCCGGGCGGCGGCGTCGCGTTGGTTCGCTGCACGGCTGCGGTTGAGGCTGTCATCAAGACGCTCGAAGGCGATGAGAAGATCGGTGCCTCGATCATCCGTCGTGCGATCGAAGAGCCGTTGCGCATGATCGTCTCAAATGCTGGCGAAGAGGGTGCAGTTGTGATCGGCAAGATCCACGAGTCGAAGGAGGCTAACTACGGCTACAACGCCGGAACTGGCGCCTACGAGGACCTGGTGAAGGCCGGCGTCATCGATCCCACGAAGGTTACGCGGACTGCGCTGCAGAACGCTGCCTCCATCGCTGGATTGATGCTGACCACCGAAGCCATGATCGCCGACATCCCCGAGAAGAAGGAAGCTGCGGGCGGCGGACATCAGCACGGCGGCGGCATGGACGGCATGTACTAAGCTGTTCTGTCCGACCGAAAAAGTGGTTGGTACCAGAAAAGAAAGTGGAACCCCGGAGAGAGACACTCACTCCGGGGTTTTGCTGTTTACTGGTATTTTTTTGAGGCGTGTTTTGAAAGAAGTGGTGTGCAGCGGCTCGAGTAACAGGTGAGAGTTGGGGCTCTCACCAAACAGTTGTGACTTGTGTGGGGACTTGAGCAATGGCCTGCATGTAAATTTACCTTTCTGTCATCAACCAGCTATCGGGTTTTCATTTAGGCTTAGTTGCATGCCTTTTGACGGTCCATTGAGCTATAGCAGGAGTAATGGTGTACGGGAGGGTGTCGTCGTCCTGACACTGGATGGGCCGCTGACACTGAGGAATATCTTCGCGTTCCAGAAGGACCTTACTGTCGATCCTCCTGCTGTGTTGATCTTCGACCTGAGCAAGGTCGAGTACATGGATTCGGCGGGGATCGGCGTGCTGATCAATTACTATGTCTCGGCCCAGAGGAATGGGCGCATGATGACGCTGGTCGGAGCAAACAAGCGCCTTGATGCCCTGCTGGAGATGACCAAGGTGAAGGAGCTGTTGAAGAACTACCCTACGGTCGAGGCAGCGGAAGCTTCGTTTTCAGATTAAGGCTGGGTGCGTTGCGTTGACTGCTAGCGAAGCTGGTCGATGTGACCAACGTCAGTTCACCGTGAGCGTGAAGGTCGTTGAGGCCGTGATCCCTGGGTTCACAGAGTCCTTGCCCGTCAAAGTAATGGTGTAGTTCGTTGAGCTGCTGGGCGTTGTTGTGGATGTGCCTGTGTTGTTTCCTCCACCACTGCTGCAGCCGGCCAAGCCCGCTGCGGCGAATGTCAGAGATATCAGGGCCAGCAGCAATGGCACACCGATTCTGCGCCGACGTCGCGCGAGCATCCCGCAGATCAACAGAGTCGCGTATACGGCCGTCGCAGGTGTGCTGCGCCAGTGTACTTGGGTCTCTCCGGTGGGAAGAGCGCGTCGGCCAAGCGGCCGGAGATCCTGATGTTCGGCCGGCGACGAAGAGTTACATGCCGTGCCTGTTCCGATCGTGAGTTGTGTCGTGCTTACATTGCTCACGGGCAAAGAGGCAATGACGTAACAGGCGGTCAGATTGTCTGAACCGCCCGAGGAGGCCAGCGACCAAACGACCCTGCCGTTGTAGCCGGCGCTCGGCGTCACCGTCACCTGTGTGCTTCCCGAACTACCGTTAGCGATTGTTAAGTTGCCGGCAGCGAGGCTCATGCTTCCGCTGGCAAGCAGGTTCCCAACGCTCACGACAGTGGTTGCGGTTGAGGTCAAGTGTGTCGCATCCCCGGGATACGTGACGGTGACCAAGTGAGACCCAGTCGTTGCGGGAGCCACCAGGTTGTAGTTGCCGGTCATGCTTGTTGGGAGCACCAGGGATGGATCGACGACAACGCCATCTACAGAGACCGAGACGTTCCCTGTAGGATCTGTAGCAGTGTAGGTATGATTTGGGACGGACAGAGCTGCGACCTCGATCAGAATAGAATCGTCTTCACCCGGCGCTGACACGGCATTCGTTGGATAGAGCGACACGTACGTAGGCTGAAGATTCTTGTTGCCGCTCGAAGGCCATGCCGTAGTCAAGGCGTTAAAGTCAACGCTCCCAAGACCGGTCGCCTCGTCATAACCTGCCGTAGCCGCGTAGCTAGATTCGCTGGCCGTTGAGCAGGTCGCTGCGCTCGGCAAGCAGGCATTTGTGCCAGAGGTAATGTCATGAAAGGCGGCCGCATAGGTGGTTGGATTCCCAGCCACGCCGTACAGCACGGGATTGATGTTTCCTTGTCCAGTCACCTGCTGTACCTGATTCAATATCGCTAAGAATCCTGCGAAGATCGGGGCTGCGAAGCTGGTACCCCCGGCTGTGGTGTATTGGTTGTTGCTGTCCAGCAATCCGTTGGCACAGCTGGATGTCTGTGATTCGATCAGGGTTGGATCGTCTGAACAGATGAGGTAACCTGGGCTGGCGATGGAGGATTGAAGAGCGACATCAGGCAACAGGCGATAGGTTCCGCTCGATATGCCGGGAACGCCGCTCTGCCACGCCGGGCGCAGAAAGTGAGCGCTGGTGCCCCCGCCGCCCGCAGCGATGCCGAACTTAGCGGAGTCCTCGTTCCAGACCACCTCCGGAACATAGGACAGCAAGGAGTTGGTGTTATCGATGGCGCTGGCGCTTGCCCAATAAGAGCTGTCTCCTGCACCAAAGGTTCCCGACGCCATTTGCGTGCCGCCAACCGCCGTCACATAGGGGCTGCTCGCCGGAAATTGGACCGATAGCGCCTGCTGCTGGGCCGCTGTAATTCCGTCCGCAGAGGTGTAGTAGGCGCAGGCAGTCGAGCCGCTGTCGCCTGCGGAGGCCACCAGGGTCTGTCCCTGGGCCGACGCCTCTTCGTAGAGCGCGTTGTCCTGATCCAGTTCACTCTGGCTGAGCGCGGGCTCGCAGAAGCCGTAGCTAATGCTCACCACGGGAGCGATGTTCTCCGTGATGGCGTAGGCGAACGCATCGAAGACATCGTAATTTTGGTTGGCCCCCACATACACCAGAAAGATATTCGCCTTCACAGCAATGCCGGAGGTGTACTCGAGATCGATCTCCGATTCGCCCTCATCTCCCGGGGAGATAGCCTCTACTCCCGAGTCTGGAACAATAATTGTGTTCACAGGCTTTAAGCTGCCAAGATACTCCTGAAACGTGGAGACGCTCGAGATCGTCGAAGTGTTCACATATGACTGGCCGACAACGGCTAACCCCTGACCCGTGCCATCAAAGTCGTTCCCGATGAGAGGATTCAGGTCGTACATCGTCTCGATGTCCGCAGGGGCCAGATAGTGCGCCTGCCCTGGAAACGTTGTGTAGTTCGGGTGTGGGCCGGTTTGTACCTTGACGTTCGGCTTTGGCCGGAAGTCCGAAAGGTGGAGTACGGCTGCGGTTACGGAGGCAAGCTCTGCGGGCAGAGTCAGGTCGGATGCCGGAGCAAGGTGCAACTCGCCTTCCGCCCGGTAATGATGTAGCTCCGTGCCAAAGGCGGCCTGTAC
>Ga0302324_100004377_pt1 | contig 31282 bp, 14 predicted proteins | sample Palsa_T0_1_FD_201949 | JGI IMG/M metagenome (GOLD analysis project Ga0302324, IMG submission 201949) | Peat permafrost microbial communities from Stordalen Mire near Abisko, Sweden - Palsa_T0_1 | ecosystem: Environmental > Terrestrial > Soil > Palsa > Peat permafrost | place: Sweden: Abisko... | reverse complement strand
GCCATGTACACAGCCAAGCATATGAAATGGTGGGGATGGGGAAATGAAGAGGTCCGCTTCAACTCTCGTGCCCATCCGGGTTTGTGGCCCTATGCCAAAGCGGTACTCGGTGTGGAAGAAGACATAGTCACGCCGCCCGTGCCGATTGAAGCCGCGCGGTTGCGCGAGGCAATTCGTCATGACGGCTTTTTGTCGGAGCTGCGCTTGTGGATGCGCGCCGATCAGATCTGCGATAGTCGTTGCGAGCGCCTTGTCCACGCTTACGGCAAGGGCTTCCGCGACCTGTTTCGTATGCGGCGGGGTATGGCTGAGGGTGCTCCCGACCTGGTGCTTTATCCTGAAAACGAGCACGACGTGCTCAGGACGATACGAGCAGCGGTGGACCATGACGTGGTGGTCATCCCCTTCGGCGGCGGTTCGAATATCGCCGGTTGTCTCGAGCGGACGGAAACCCGCCGCATGGTGGTGTCGCTTGATATGCGACGCATGCGACGCGTGCTTGCGGTAGATACGGAGTCGTGTACGGCGCGCATCGAGGCTGGCGTCTTTGGTCCCGATCTGGAAGAGCAACTGCAGGGCTATGGCCTGACGCTCGGCCACTTTCCTGACTCCTTCTTGCACTCTACGCTCGGCGGGTGGATCGCTACACGGTCTGCCGGAATGCAGAGCGACAAGTATGGCAAGGTCGAGGATATGGTGATGGCGCTGCGGATGGTCACTCCCGGAGGCATACTGGCGACGCGAATCGTGCCCAAGTCCTCGAACGGCATCGATGTCAATCATCTGTGCATTGGCAGTGAGGGAACTCTGGGAGTCATTACCGAAGCCACCATGCAGGTTCATCCTCGGTCGCAGTTACGCCGTACTCACGGCTACTTGTTTCGCGACTTCGAAGCCGGCATCGAAGCCATGCATGAATGCGTGCGAAAAGAGTGTGTACCCTCAATGATGCGCCTCAACGACCCCGACAAGACGGCGCTGTCGATGGCATTCAAATCGCCATCGTCGCGCTTCTCGCAGGCGGCAAGCAAAGTTGTGAAGGGTTACCTCCGGGTGAAGGGTTTCGATTTCGCGCGGACCTGCCTTATGCTCACCACTTTTGAGGGGAGCAAAGCCGGGGTCTCTCGTCAACAGAGTCAAATTAGCGCCATCTACCGTCGCTTCGGCGCGGTGGATCTGGGCCCCAGTTCTGGGAAGTCGTTCGAGTCGACCAAGTACGATTTTCCCCACATCCGTGATTTTCTCCTGGATCGCGGTATCACCTCAGATGTGAGCGAAACCTCGACCGTCTGGAGCAACCTCGTCCCCCTGTATCAGGCGACGACCACAGCTCTGCGTGCCGCGATCTTAAATAGTGGGAACGATGGTGAGAGCGGGGTAAAACCCTGGGTCGGATGTCATATCAGCCACACCTATCACGCCGGGGCAAGCCTCTACCTGACATTCGCCTGCAGGCAGCAGCACGGGCGCGAGATGCAACAGTATCTCCATGCGAAGCGAGCTGTTCAGCAATCGTTCATCGATCACCGGGCTACTCTGTCTCACCATCACGCGGTCGGTACCGAACACCTGCCATGGCTGACCGATGACATTTCGCCCGTGGGTGTGATGGCCGTAGCTGCAATCAAAGGAGGACTCGACCCCGGCAATGTCATGAACCCGGGACGATTGCGGCCATCCACAGCGCCTTTTGAGGAGTGGTCGAGAGCCGGCAGCGAGGCTACGTACCCCGTGCTTGCTCAGTGTTCGATAACGCCCAAACCTACAAGCGCGACAAATTCTTTACCCCTGCCTGATTAACATCCGTGGATTGTTTTCCTTCATTTCATCGGTCGTTCGATGCCTGCGCCCCGCTCAGCGACGGCGGGGATGCTGACGGGCAAGTGCCCGCGAATCGGGATCTCCCCGAAAAGCGCCTTGACCGCGCTCGTCTCTGAAACGGCCGCAGCCGAGAAGGTGCACAGGTAGTTCTGGATGCCGGGAAAATCTGCGGCCAGGTACGGATTTCCGACTGCGACTACCACCGTCTTTTCCGCCGCATGCTCGAGGATGGCGTGTAACAGGGTGCCGGTCGCCTCCCTGCCATGAATCGCGCTCGCGCTATCTCGCACCCCCGGAACCGGCACCGCGTATACCGCTGCAACGACGCTCTCGGCCTCGTCAACCGCTTTCAGCACATCCGCCGACATGGCCTCGGCGATGCTTGCGTCAAGGTAGATGACGTGAGCATCGGCTGCGCGGATGCGAAGCTGTTGCTCGAGAACACGGCCTGATTGCAGGCGCACGTCATCGGAAAAAATGACGGCGATCAGGCGATTGCGGATAGCTTCGGGAGCCTCATAGGGAAGCGGCGCGGCAGACTTTTGGATCGCTGTTAAGGGCAAAACTCTGCCGTTGTCGCGAACCAGGGTGATCGCGTCATCGGAAATACTTTGAGCGAGCGCTACGTTCTCCGGCTGATGGATGAGAATGTCGAGCGCATCAATATCTACCAGCCTTGCCCTCTGCAGGCCAAGGGAGGCTTTCGCCTGGAGGATCTTTCGCACCGAATTGTCCAGACGCTCAGTGGAGATTTCGCCGCTGCTGACAGCCGCCAATATGGCTCGGTATGCGGCATCAAGATCGGGCGGGATGAGCAGCACGTCGTTCCCAGCCTTGAAGGCGTCCACGGCCGCGCGGCCGATGTTCGCGGCATAAAGATGGGTCAAAGCCGCCATGTCGAGAGCATCGGTGACCACGATTCCCTGAAAGCCGAGTTGCTCCTTCAACAGGTGAGTGACAATTGCGGGAGAGGTTACGGCAACCCGGTTCGGATCGCTTTCGAGAGCAGGCACGGTGACATGGGCCACCATCACGGCATCAACTCCGGCGTTGATGGCCTTGCGAAACGGAGGGAGTTCAACGGCCGCCAGGCGCGCCATATCGCCACCGACTTGCGCCACGCCGAGATGGGAATCGGTCGCGGTGTCCCCATGGCCGGGGAAGTGCTTTGCGGTGGTAAGCATTCCGTTCGATCGAGCACCTTGAATGTAGGCGGCGGCCATTTCCCCCACTTGCTGTGGGTTCTCGCCGAAGGAGCGCACATTAATAATGGGATTGGACGGATTGGAATTTACGTCCACCACAGGGAAGAAATTCCAATGAACCCCGATGGCGCGCGCTTCGAGGGCGGTGATTTTACCGAAGCTCTCGGCGTATTCAGCTTTTCCGGCTGCGCCGAAAGCCATGGCTTGCGGAAACACGGTGGTTCCGTTCAGGCGCGAGGACAATCCACTTTCGAAGTCGGCAGCGATTAGCAATGGCAGCTTGGAGCGTTCCTGAAGATGATTCAGGAGCATTGCGGCTTCGTAGGGCTGGCTTCTATGAAGGAAGGGGCCTTCAACCGGCACGGAGAGAGCGAAGGACCCAATGTGATAGCGCTGAATTTGTTCCGTGTACTGCCGGTACTCAAGGCTGTTTACATTGAAGAACTCCGCGCGAGCCCAAACCATAAAGAGTTGCCCCACTTTCTCTTCGGTCGACATCTTACGCAGGGTGCTGCGTACCCACGTTTCGCCAGCCCGATCCAGATGAGGTGGCCCAGGGCGCGCGTAGCGTTGCTTCGCCGACGCGGAACAGGTCAGTGCGAGGAGGCTGGCGAGAACCACGAGATGGATAACGGTTCGCATGGACAGGAAGCGCTCCTCAAAACGGATTTTCAGAAACCAGGAAAGCCATGCGTCAGCGCAGCCGGCGAATAAACAGCGAGTGCCGTTCGGAACGGTAAACACCGATGACGTAAATCACCACCTGGTTTTTCGACGAATAAATGACTTGGCGGATGCGCAGCAGGGGAGCACCAGCCCGCAGATTCAACAGCTGGGCGACGCGACCCTCGGCAACGGTAGCATCCACTTCTTCGTCGGCATAGGCAAGTTCAATGCCGTAATCGTGTTCGAGCGCTGAAAACAGCGAACCGCGCGCGAGCGGCGCATGGATCAGTTCCCCAAACTCGACTGCCGGGAGATAGCAGGTCTCCATGGCAAAGGGTTCGTCGGTGGTAAGCCGCACTCGCTCGATCTTGACCATGCGGCTGGTCGCCCCCAAGCCGAGCCGGGCTGCGATTTCCTGCTCGTCTTCAACGATTTTCGCGGTAATCACCTTCGAACTGGGCGCCAAGCCCCGGCTCGCCATCTGCTCGGTATAGCTCATAAGCTTGTTGAACTGAATGCGCGGCGGCGCCACAAACGTCCCGGCCCCCCGGCGGCGTTCCACGATACCCTCCCGTTCGAGGGTTGCGAGAGCATGCCGTGCTGTCATGAGACTAACGTTGTGGATTTTAGCTAGCTCGCGTTCGGAACTGACTGCGTCGCCGGGCTTTAGTTGCTTGGCCTCGATGCGCTGGCGGATCCCGCGCTGAATCTTCTGGTAGGCAGGCAAGCCATTTCGACGGCGTTCAGCCATAAGCAATCTTCCCAATCGTGACAGAGGTTTTAGCGATGAAACATTAGCGTTCATCTGCTATATAGCTGACAACTGCGCGAAAGTAAAGCTGGATTTCATCGAGGGAGCTGCCGCGGCTGGGAAAGATCCAGCTCAAAGCTATATAGCTGTAAGGACAGGGCTATATAGCTCTAAGGACGAGGTAGAAGCCGAGATCCATCTTCGAGGCGCTTGCACATGTGCGAGATTCCAATGCAGGCTGTGGAAATCCGCTTTACGGTAGTTTCGCAACGGTTTATACGTTTTCTGGTAGTGGCGCGATTATGCGTGCTGCTACCGTCTTTCTATATAGCAGCCAAAAATTTTCTATATAGCACTCAAAATTTCTTATCAGCCCGTTCATTTTTTCCTTGACTGGACAAAACCTACTGCTATATAGCATGTAATACATTTTAATTCAGCAGGAATGTGTTTTCCGGAGGTTCTGAGATGAGAACTACAAAGTCGCTCGCTGCTGCGCTGACCGTGTTTGCGATTCTGGCGTTTGTTAGCGCTTCGTCCTTGCTGGTTTCGAGCCAGGAGGTGACTGCCAACATCGTGGGCACCGTTACCGACCCCAGCGGAGCTCCTATCAAAGGGGCCGAGGTTGTCGCCCGGGATATCCAGCGCGGTATCGTCTGGAACGCCACGACCAATGAGAGTGGCTCCTTTAACCTCGAGCGCCTTCCGGTGGGAACCTACACGGCAGAGGCCACTGCCGCTGGTTTCGAAAAGACGGCTTACCCGGCGTTCGCGCTGGTGCTCAACCAGACAGCGCGGCTGGAGTTCAAGCTGACGGTAGGTAGGATCTCGGAGACGGTCGAAGTGACCGGTGTAGCCCCGCTGCTGGAAACCGACAACACGGATGTCAGCACGCACATCGACAGCGTGGTGACCGAAAACGTGCCGATGCTCACCAGAAATTACGGCGAGCTCACGCTGCTGACGCCTGGCGCGGTCAGCACGAACCCAGGCGCTTTTACGTCGGGTCAGAACACGTTTCAGGTGGGCCGTCCTTATATCAACGGAAACCGCGAGCAAACCAGCAACTACATTCTCGACGGCATCGACAACAATCAAAACGACAATAATGAGGTGGCCTACTCGCCGAGCCCCGATGCCATCGAGGAATTCAATCTCATCACGCAGAATCCGTCAGCGGAATTTGGAAATTTCCTTGGCGGAATCGTGAATACGACCATTAAATCGGGCACGAACTCCTATCACGGCAGCGCCTTCGAGTTCTGGCGGAACGACAAATTGAATGCCAATTCCTGGAGCAACGACCTCACCGGCATTCCCAAGGAAGCTCTCCATTACAACCAGTTCGGGGCCACCTTTGGCGGTCCCATCATTAAGAACCGGCTTTTCTTTTTTATCGACTATTCGGGAATTCGGAATCCCACGAACTCGACGCAGCAAGCCCTCGTGTTGGACGCAGCCGAGCGTGCCGGAAATTTCGGTGAACTATGCACGGCAGGGTTTAACGGCGCCGGCGTGTGCGCGAATCCGGCCCAGCAGCTCTATGCGCCGCAAGCGGGCAATGCGCCTGGCCAGCGCGCAATCGTTCCCAATAATAATTTGCTGTCGGCCGGCCTCACTTTGAGTCCAGCCGCGTCGGCGATCGTTAATTCTCCGCTCTATCCTTTGCCCAATGTTGCCGGCACAAACGAACTCAATTACCTCCAGACCGAATCAAATAGCGCGGACCAGGGCGACGTAAAGATCGACTGGACGCCTAATGACAAGGACCATGTCTTCGGGCGCTATTCGCAACAGTCCGTGCGCAATCCGACCACGGAAACGTTCTTGCTGGCGAACAACGGCTTCACCAATTTCCAGTATCCGCTCAAAAACGGCGTCGCCGATTGGACGCACTCCTTTGGTCCCACCCTGTTGAACGATTTCCGCCTGGGGTTTAGCTATTTCCCGGTGAACCAGGGCTATGCGAATCCCGTGAATGAGAATCTGCCGACAACCTTCGGTATCCCGGGTTCGCCGAGTCCGTTCCTGCCAGCCATCGGAGGTTTGTTTGGAAACATTTCCACCATCGGCAACAATCTTTCGGCCGCCAACCTTTTCGCTGACACGGTCGGCCAGATTGGCGACTCGGTGCTGAAAACGTATGGCAACCACGACTTTCGTGCGGGTTTCCAGTTCAACCGTTACCGTGACAATTTCCTCTACCCTGGCAATGAAGGTTTGGCGGGCTTTTTCAATTTCAACGGGCAATACACAGGCAACGGTACAACCTCTATAGGATCGGGTCTTGCCGATTTTATGTTGGGCGATCCTAATCAACTGGGAATTGGCGCTGGGGTTGGCAATCGCTACATACAGAACAGCCTCTATTCCGCCTACGGGCAGGACAACTGGCGCATTCGGCGGAATCTGACGCTGAACCTCGGCCTGCGCTGGGAGTTGAACACTCCGCGCGCAGCGAAGGGCGGCGACGAAGTGAACTACGGGCTCTTCACCGGGGAAATCAGCACTCCGAACTTCAACAACAACGGCCTCGGTAGTGCGCTCTATTACCAATACAACGGCATCACGAACTTCCAGCCGCGCATTGGAATTGCATGGCAGCCGGAGTCCATGAAGAATACGGTTTTGCGTGCTGCTTATGGCATCTCCAATTTCACGGAGAGCAATGGCGTCAACAACCTGCTCACACAAAATCCACCGTTTGAGACGTCCCACAACGTGCTCTACGCGCCCACCACAAACGTACCGGGCAGCACGCTTGATCAGGGCTTCATAAGCTTTCCCGCGGGTTGTACGCTTGCCATCGCGGAAGCGTTTCCAACCATACCTTCAACGCCAGGCAATCCAAATCCGTGCTTCCAGGGGGTTAACATCCATGCTTTCGACGTACATCTCCGGCCGGCCGTGCATTACCAGTGGAATGTGAGCCTACAGCAGCAATTCGGCAACGCCACGACCGTGCAACTCGGTTACGTTGGCCAGGAGAATCAGCACCTGATGAACATCACCATGCTGCAGCAGGGGCAATTGGTCGCGCCCGGCACGGTGCTACCCAGTCCGTACCTCAATCCAACTCTGTTGAGTGAGGTGGGCCAGGCACGGTACACAATTTCCGACGGAGTTTCGAATTACCATGCGTTGCAAGCTGTCTTACAGGAGCGCTTCACCAAAGGTCTGCAGGCACAGTTGAACTACACCTGGTCAAAATGCATGAGTGACACGCCGGGATTTTACGGACAATACGGTGACAACGTGGCCACCGAGGCGCAGACCATCGCTGGATGGGCTTTCCCGCAAAATCCTTACGATCAACTGGGTGATTATGGGCGGTGCCCACAGAACATCGGTCAACTCTTCAACGGTTATGTCGTATACGAGCTGCCCTTTGGCCGCGGCAGGCAATTTGGCAACGGCATGAACGGTGTCGTCGACGCGGTGGCCGGGGGATGGCGGCTCAGCTCCGGTTTTATCTTCCATTCCGGGTTTGCCCAGACCATCTTTGCCAGCAGCGACACCTCCGGTACGGGAGGTTTTTCGACTCGAGCAGACTGCGTGCCGGGCGTTTCCTCGCGAGTACCGATGACGTTTGATCCGGTGAGTAAGGGCGTGACCTTTCTGAATCCAGCCGCGGTTACCACTCCCGCTGCTGGGACCTTCGGTAATTGTCAGGTGGGAGCCTTTGACGGTCCCGGATACAAGTCCGCGGATCTCAGCATCGCTAAGGACTTCAGGATCATCGAAGGGCAGAAGATCGAGTTCCGCGCGGATGCGACGAACTTTACCAACACTCCCATCTTCAACTTTGGACAGGAATACAGCGGGCAACACACAGCCGGCGCAGCCAACTATGGCGAGATATTTACTTCGCAGGGCTCGCGGCAACTCCAGTTAGTGCTCAAGTATACCTTCTGAGAAAGGCATCTCGCTTCTGGATCGATCGACCGGTGGGGGGTCGTTACGGTTTCCGTAACGGCTCCGCATCTTTCTTATGTGGCGCAGACCGAGACTCCACTCGGGCACTGCTGCCTTTCGGCCGGTGCTCGACTGCAGTGCTCGGCAACTGGGGGATCGGCGGAGTTGTCACCGTGAGCAGCGGAAACGAACTGACTCCTGATAATTTTGGAGGATGAGGCGTAGGAGGTAACGCAGACAACACGAACGGCATTGACCCGGAAACGCTGCCCGGACTGCAATGGCCCGGTTCAGGGTCTGAACCAAAGGGTTTTGGCTTCTACGGCGTCTGGCTGTCGCTAGTGTTCGTGGTCCGGCTTACGCCAATGCAGATCTCAGTCTGCACAAGGGCATCTCTTTCACAGAGAGCAAGAGGTTCGAATTCCGCTTCGAAGCGCTGAATGCCTTTCAGCGTCCGATCATGGGATTTCCCCGTTGGACCCGCTGACGGGTCTTTGGATCGAGGAGGCTCGGTTGTCCACGGCAGTTGTTCGTGCCGCAAAAATGCGGCTTCACAGCTAAACACGAGGCTCTGTCCGTCCCGAACGAGCCGGCCCTTCACAACCAGGGTTCAGAGAGACTGGCGAGATCTCCGACACGGGGCAAGCCCCGCCTCGACGGGCGAGGGGTAGAATAAAGAATGTGAATTCCTCACTTCTTGAACGCAAGATCGAGAAGCGTCCTGACAAGGTGCGGCTGCAGGGACGCATTCTTTTTCTCACCGAAGACCCGGATCTGATCAGGAAGCAGTTGGCTGGCTGGGATCTGCCTTGGGATGGCACGAACCCTGCCAACAATCCCAAACTGCGCGACGATATTTCGACTGACGAGATTACCCCGGCGCATTATTGCTTTTACTTTGATCGGACGCTGGGCGAGATTCCCTACGCTGGTTTGCGCTGTGGCGGCGTGCTGCCAATCGGGCGCGGCGACGTCAAGAAAGGCGGCTTCGTGTGCTCGGTGAGCGGCAAGCGTCGCGGCAAGGGGTCGAGCCGCGAGCAGTCTCCTTATGCGGAGATGTGCGCCGGAATTCAAGTGGCGATTGCCGAGAACATTGAACGCATCTACAAACAAAATTGCCAGAATCTTGGGCTGCTGACCTCGACCAATTTTTCTTTGATCGGTCGGATTCGGGCCGGGGAAGAAATTGCGCTTACCGAATTTACGGCCGGCGAGGACGAGATTACGAAACAGGTGATTGAGTATGGAGGCCTTTTCCCATTTAATGTGGCTCGGATGCAGGGGAAGGTTTTTCTCCCAACGATTAAAACTCAGCCCCGTAGGATGACCTTGGCGGAGAGGATTTTTGCGGCGCACATGGTGCCAGCAGCATCGGAGAGCGAAGTGCAGGGCCCCCCCACCACTCGGTATGTTAAGCCGGGCGACACTGGCTTCACGCTCGTTGATCTGCGGTTTAGCCATGAATATGTCACTCCCATGGCTTCGATTTTTTATGAGCAACATGTTGGTAAAGACGTGCCGGTGAACGATGCCTCCAGCATTCGGTTTTTTCGCGACCATCTCACTTTTCTTGACGAGGTGATTTCTGAAGAAAAGAAAAAGATGGGGCTGCTTGATCTGGCTACGCAACTCAAACTGAAGCAAGAGGAGTTTGCCAAGCAGCAGGGAATCAAGTTGCACGGCGAACTCGCCGACCGCAAGGGCTCGGAGGGCATCTGCCACTCGGTGATGCTGGAGACTTATGCACTCCCGGGCCAGGTGAATGTGGGGTCCGATTCGCACACGCCGCACCTGGGCGCAATTGGGTGCATCGCGTTTGGCATTGGGACGACCGATGTATTCAATTCCTGGATTACCAAGGACGTTCGCGTCAAGGTGCCGGAGTCGGTGAAGGTGGTGATCCGGGGCAAGCGGCATGCGAACGTCACGGCGAAAGATTTCATCCTGAAAATTCTTTCGCTTGATTACGTGCGCAGCGGCAAGGCGCTGGCGAAGGTGATGGAGTATGGTGGCGAAGCGGTCGAAGCGCTCTCGGTTGATGAGCGCGCCACCATGACCAACATGGCGGCCGAGATTGGTGGCTTCACCGGAATTGTGGCTCCTGATGAAAAGGTGGTTGAATTTCTGATTCAGCGACGGGGCATCAAGCGTGCTGAAATCGAGCGCATGATCGATGGGCTGCGGAGCGACCCCGATGCCGAATACGCGGAAGTCATTGAACTCGATGCGGCCGAAATCACGCCGATGGTCGCCACTCCGGGCGATCCCGGTAACGGTAAATACATTCGCGAACTTGGCGGGCGAGTGCCGATTGAAATTGCCTACGGCGGCACTTGCACGGCGGGCAAGAATGAAGACATGGATATGTATGCCGCTGTGCTGGCAGATGCGCTGATGCAGGGCAAGCGAATTGCCAAGAATGTGGAATTCTGGATTCAATTCGGCTCCCAGGAAACGCGCGACTATTCGCAACGCCGCGGCTATTTCGAGATCTTCGAGCAGGCGGGTGCACACGTCATTGAGCCGAGCTGTGGTGCATGCATCAATGCAGGCCCGGGAGTTTCGACGCGTCCCGACCAAATCGTAATCAGCGCACAGAACCGAAATTTTCCCGGACGCAGCGGGCCTGGACAGATGTACCTCGCGTCACCGCTGACCGTGGCAGCGAGTGCGGTTGCGGGATACATTGTCGAATACGAACCAAGCGAGAAAAAACAATTGGTGAGCGCATAGGGCTCGGCGACATCCGAGCTACCGTTAATATCCTGTACATGTTGTTAACTAAGATCCACCCGTTTCACAGCTACTGCTCCGTTTGTCCGATGGTGAGGGAACCAAAAGCGAATGACGTCTTCATAATCGGCGGAGGCCCGGCTGGAATTGCCGCGGCCCTGGCTGCGCGACTACGTGGTTTCGAAGTTACGGTCGCAGACAGTTGCAGTCCTCCAATCGATAAACCTTGCGGCGAGGGGCTCATGCCGGATGGCGTCTCCGCTCTGGAGCGGCTGGGCGTCAGTATGCCCGCGATGCAGGCTTATCCCTTCCGGGGAATTCGATTTCTAAGCTCGGGGTTGTCTGTTGAAGCTAGCTTCCCCCATGGGCTCGGTTTTGGAGTGCGACGCACCAATCTCCATCGCGTCATGGTCGACCACGCAGAACGAGTTGGCGTTCGATTTCGTTGGCGCGCAGTGGTCACCGGACTCCATCCCGATGGCGTATTGATGCACGGGAGTCTCATACCCACGCGTTGGATTGTTGGAGCGGACGGTAGCAGTTCGCGAGTAAGACGCTGGTCGGGGCTTGATGCTCATCGACGAAAGGAGGAGCGCTTCGCATTTCGCCGGCACTACCGGGTTGCACCATGGGCCGAGTTCATGGAGTTACATTGGGGTAACAGATGCCAACTCTATGTGACTCCTGTTGGTCCCGAGGAAGTCTGCATCGCGCTCATCTCCAGAGACCATCGGTTGCGGCTGGACGAAGCTTTGTCCGAATTTCCTGAAATTGCGGAGCGGCTGCGTGGCGCTGAACATGGGTCGGTCGAGCGCGGCGCAATTTCAGTAACGCGCAAGCTTACTCGGGTTCGTCGCGGACAAGTGGCTTTGGTCGGTGATGCTTCGGGCGGCGTAGACGCGATCACGGGTGCAGGCCTTTGCCTCTCCTTCAAGCAGGCCGATCTATTGGCCGAATGCCTGGTGTCGGGGGATCTGGCATCTTATCAGGCGGGTCACCGTGCCTTGGCCCGACGGCCGGTGATGATGGCGCGCCTCATGGTCTTGCTGGAGCATCGCGAGAAGCTTCGACGTCGTGTCATGGGCGCCTTCATCGCAGAACCGAAAGTGTTTGCGCGAATGTTGGCTACCCATGTTGGCGCCGTACGCCCCGTAGTCTTGGCAGCGAATGGGCTGGCGTTGGGTTGGAAACTACTGACGGCGCAGAACCGATGAACGGAAAGTATTCTGTGCAGTTTCTGATCGAAAGACGCGGTTGGATTACCGCTGCAATCTGCCTGCTGTGCATTGGCGTGGCTGGGGTGGCCACCGGGCAGCGAATTATTTTGCACCACCAATAGGGGTGGTCCGGTCGTTTAAAGAGATTCACGTAAAGAGATTCACGCTTGATCTCCACGAGCGCCCCCCCGTGAAGGCTCGCAGTCAATCACCAGTTGGAAGAAAGTTGACAAGGGGTTGGATAATACGGCTTGGCTGCGAACCCGGTTGAGCGAGGAGAAACGACGTGAAGGTGATTCGCTAACGGCTGGCCGGAAGCATCGCGAACCCGACCGAACCCCACGGCTTTCATTGACTTGCCCGCGGTCCCCCCATAGCATGTTGGGCACATGATCGGCCAAACCATCTCGCACTACCGCGTGATCGGGAAGATCGGCGCCGGTGGCATGGGAGTGGTTTACGAAGCCGAAGATATCCGCTTGCATCGACGTGTTGCTCTGAAATTTCTTCCCGACAATCTGGCGCATGACCCAAGGGCCCTCGAGCGGTTTAAACGCGAGGCCCATGCTGCCTCCTCTTTGAACCACCCGAACATCTGCACGATCTATGAAGTGGAAGAACACGATGGACAGCCAGTGATCGTCATGGAGCTGCTGGAAGGGGAGAGCCTGAAAGAGCGAATCCGCAAGGGACCAGTGCCCGGCGACGAGCTTCTGGACCTTGGCATTCAGACATCCGACGCTTTAGCAGCGGCCCACGCGAAGGGGATCATCCACCGAGACATAAAACCGGCAAACATTTTCGTGGCAGGTCCGGGTCGGATGAGGATTCTGGATTTTGGACTGGCCAAAGCCATCCCTAGATATCGATCGGAAATCGGGTCCGACGAGGAATCGCTCACCGTCGAAGGGGTTATCGCCGGCACAACTGCTTACATGTCTCCCGAGCAAGTCCGGGGAGAGGAAATTGATACGCGCAGCGATCTGTTTTCCTTAGGCGTCGTGCTTTACGAAGTGGCGAGCGGCAGACGGCCTTTCGTGGGCAAGAATCACGTGCTGATCGTGAATGCCATCCTGAACGAGGAGCCACTCCTAGCCAGCCGTGTAAACCCGGAATTACCCGCTGGCTTGGACGTAATCATCGCGAAGGCACTTGAAAAGGACCGTGAGCAGCGCTACCAGAATGCATCCGAGATGCGAGCCGACCTGCAACGGCTGAAACGGCATTGCGAGAATCGTATCAGCGGTGCATTCAAGCTGAGCCTGCAAGGAAAGGGGGCGGCACAACCCAGTCCCGTACTTTTGACGGATGCGGAAACCGCAAAAGCGGTCACGCCATCCCCGCCACGCCCGTACCCGCGGAATGTCCTAAGGCCCGCAGTCTTTCTTGTTGCCTTCCTGATCGTCTCCCTGGCCGCCGGTGTGTGGTTTCGGAACGTTCGACTTGCCCGCACACTCACGGAAAAAGACACCCTCGTACTCGCCGATTTCGCCAACACCACGGGCGACGCAATCTTCGACGACACGCTGAAGACGGCGCTGAACATTTCCCTGCGGCAATCGCCGTTTCTCAACGTGCTCCCCGACGGCGAAGTCGCGAAAAACCTGAAATTGATGACCCTTCCCGCGAACGCCAGACTGACGCCCGAGGTGGCCGGCGAGGTTTGCCTGCGGGCGGGCAGCAAAGCTTACATTGCAGGGGCGATCGCGAGTTTGGGCAGCAAATATGTGCTGGAATTCAAAACCGTGAATTGCCAGAACGGAGACACGCTGGCCGAGGAACAGGTCACTGCTAAGTCCAAGGAGATGGTGCTGGACGCACTCGGCAAAGCCGCATCCAAGTTGCGCGGCGAACTGGGCGAATCTCTGGTGACCGTGCAGAAGTTTGATGTTCCGCTAGCAGAGGCTACAACGTCTTCGCTCGAAGCACTAAAAGCGTACAGCCTTGGCAATAAGACCCTGAACGAGAAGGGCTACGCCGCAGCCTTGCCTTACCATCAACGGGCGATCCAGCTGGATCCGAATTTTGCCGAGGGCTACAACGCCGTGGGGGCCGACTACTCCAGTCTCAACGAGCTCGGGCGGGCCAGCGAGTATTACACCAAGGCATTCCAATTGCGGGAACATGCCAGCGAGCGGAAAAAGCTGGCGATCACCGCCGACTACTATACGAATGTAACGGGGGAGCTGGACAAGGCGGCTCAGACCTATCACGAGGAGATTGACACCTACCCGCGAGACTTCCGAGCGTACATCGATGTGGGCCTCGTGTACGCCGTACAGGGGCAGTATGAGAAAGCTACGGAGGTCACCCGGCAAGCCTTGCGCCTGGCCCCGGATCAACTTCCTTCTTACGGGAATCTCACCACCTACACTCTTGCCTTGCAGCGTTTTGACGAGACACGTCAGGTGATTCACGATGCGCGGGCGCGAAAACTGGATGATCTTGCCCTCCACATTGCTCTTTATGCTCTTGCCTTTGTCGGCTCGGACTCTGCTGCGATGGCGGAACAACAACAGTGGATTGTTGGCAAGCCGGAATATGAGAACTACGGACTGGCGCTCGCCTCCGACACCGAGGCGTATGGCGGTCATCTGGGCAAAGCGCGGGAGCTGACCAAGCGGGCTGCTGACTCCGCCATCCGGGCTGACAACAACGAAAATGGGGCGATATCGGAGGCGAATGCTGCTCTGCGGGAAGCAGTTTACGGCAACTCTATCGAAGCCCGGCAGTCAGCGGCAGAGGCTTTGCAACTTGCTCCCGCCAGTCAGGGCGTCGAGGTCGAAGCCGCGCTTGCATTTGCCATGGGGGGCGATACGGCACGGGCCGAATCGTTGGCGCAAGACTTGGGGAAACGCTTCCCGCTGGACACGCAGATGCAGTCGCTTTGGCTGCCTGCGATTCAGGCGCAACTGGCGCTGGATGGAAAGAATCCGGCTGCTGCCCTGAATGCCCTGCAAGCTAGTTCCTCACTCGAGTTGGGGCAAATTCTGTTCGTTGCCAACGTTTCCTGCCTCTATCATCTGTATGTACGTGGAGAGGCATACCTGGCAACGGGACAGGGTAGTGCTGCTGCCGCCGAGTTTCAGAAAATTCTCGACCACAACGGCATCGTTCAGAACTGCTGGACAGGAGCGTTGGCACATCTAGGAGTGGCTCGTGCCAACGCCTTACAGTCGAGAACCTCGCAGGGGGCGGATGCCGATGCTGCTCGCGTTCAGGCGCTCGCCGCCTACAAAGATTTCCTCACGCTCTGGAAAGATGCTGATCGCGACATCCCCATCCTGAAACAAGCCAAGGCGGAGTACGCGAAGCTGCAATCGCCTTCCGGTACATTTTAAAGCTCCTCTATCCCTGCCCTCAAGCAAATGACGTTCTACGACGGCAGCTGCACAATTGACGCGGAGGGCTCCACGTGAAGCTGCGTGCCTTGCGGTAAGACCTTCGGAAGCTTTTCGAAAGTGTGGGCCAGAAACTCCGCCTTGCTGTGGTAATGGCCGGCTAGTGGATGAGTCCCCTCGACGATCCAGTCGACGTTGTCGGCAGTGTGGGCAAAGAACGCGCCCTCATTGCTTTCAAGCTTCTTGATATTCTGGATCTGCGTAAGAGCTAATGGGGTTGTGATCTCCTCCAGTCTTGTTTTGGTCAATTTCACATCGTGAGAACGACGCGGAACTCGGCCTTACCGCTCATCATGCGCGCGTAAGCCTCGGCCGCTTTTTCCAGCGGATAGGTTTCAATCATGGGACGCACGCCGCTTATTTCAGCGAAGTGCAGGGTGTCTTCGGAATCGGCCGCTGTACCGGCAGCCCAGCCTTGAATCGTGCGACTTCCATTAATGAGCTGTACCGGCGAGACCTCAATGGGATCGAATGTCGCACCGATCACGATGAGCTTGCCGTTCGGCCCGAGACCGTCGATCAGTTCAGACATCGCTTTCGAGTTCGGGGCTGTGGCTAGAATTACCCTCGCTCCGCCCAGCTTTTGCAATGCTTCGGCTGCATTCGTCGATGCGCTGTCGATGTACACGCTCGCTCCCAGTTTCTTTGCGAGCGGCGCGGTTTCAGACCCGCGTCCGACAGCCGCGACCTGGTAACCAAACTTGTTCGCGAATTGAATTCCGAGATGACCCAAACCGCCGATCCCCTGTACCGCGACAAGATCGCCGGGAAGCGCACCGCTGTGACGCAGCGCATTGTAGGTGGTAATTCCAGCGCAGAGCAGTGGTGCTGCGTCGACGTCACTGAGAGACTCCGGTATGGGCACCAGTGCCTCCACGGGAGCCACCATATATTGCTGATATCCACCGTCATAGCTGATGCCCGGAATTTTCAGGTTCCGGCAGTTGCGAAAATCTCCGCGCCGGCATTCGCGACACGTGTTGTCCTGGCCGCCGTGCCAACCGACTCCGACGCGCTGTCCCTTCTTCCACGCGGAAACGCCGGCGCCTACTTCATCAATGATGCCCGCAACTTCATGTCCTGGTACGCGGGGATACTGAATTCCGGGCCACAAGCCTTCTTTCGTGAGCACGTCACTGTGGCAGACGCCACAGGCCTGCACCTTGATGCGTACGTGTCCCGCATCCGGCTCAGCAATCCCGCGCTCGACGATCTCGAAATCTGCGCCGGGCTTGGGGACTTGCGCGGCCTTCATCTGCGCCATCTTCATTGGTACAACCGTTGCTCTGCTCGTTGCCATGGATCCTCCTATGAATTTTCAACCATTCTTGAAAACGTGCTTACGGTTAGTGGCGAGGCGACCGAAATTACTCTCCGCCTAGGGACCATCGAGATCAGCCTCGTGACACCGATTGCCGAGCTATCAAATGCAGTCTGCCACCGCTGTTCGCGGGTGAAGAAATCATTGCTCTTATGCTGCTGGTTGCAGCGGAAATCTGCTCGGTCGAAATCGTCAGGCGAGGTTCGTGTTCTGCGACGCAGCTGGCATTGCCATCACTCTTGTGCTTTCTTGACGTTGACTGTTGCCGAGGTGACATCCCGACTGCCTTCCCCCACATGAGCGGCGCAAGACCCGGCGCAATCCGGCTGAGAGAGAAATGGTGGCGAGGCCGAGTCTCAGCAAGGCACTCATGCCCACAACTCTCATCTCGGGCGGCAAATCTTGTCAATAGACCAACCCGGATCGCGCCAATCATTAGCCCCGGCCTCGGCTTGGCGCGGTGTAGGCACTCGCCGACCCGATGCTACCGATAGCCGGGAGCAGACGATGACTGCCTTCCCTCGGGACGAAGAGGCTGGGCGTCAAGTCATCTGCAAGTAGTTGAAAATATGGTGGACCTGGTCGGGATCGAACCGACGACCTCTTCCATGCCATGGAAGCGCGCTCCCAGCTGCGCCACAGGCCCACTTGCAAATTGCTGTAGTCAATTCTCGCTTAGCTTTGCCGCCGCGTCAAACTCAACTGCCAGAAGCGCCAGAAGCGGCCGGGAGTAGCGGCTCAATCTGCGAGTCAGCTAACGAGCAAGGTCAGAAGGATCCACGAAGAAGGAAGAGCTGGAAGCAGTGAAACTGAGCTGTTACCGGCTACGACTCGACTAAGACAGTCAACTCAACTAGGATATGCTTGGCAAAAACGCGGTACACAACTGGAGTGTCATGTCGAACTCGTGGAATATTCCTGTCTTGCTCATCGTCTCCCTGGCATCGGCAATTGCAGGCGCACAAGAGACGGCTGGCGCGGCGACCGGTAAGCAGGCGCCGGTTGCTTATGCTTCGGTCAGCGAACTGAATGGCATCCTGACGCCGTTGCAACAGACGTCGCAGAGCATGCAATCGGATCTGGGCAAGTTGCGTATAGAGAAATGGAAGACCGACAATGCGACCAAACGGCAAACCCTGGCAAACGTGGAATCCATTCAACGCAACCTGCAGTCGGCACTGCCGGAAATGCTTACCCAATTGAATAACTCACCTGAGGACCTGGGAGCAAGTTTCAAACTGTACCGCAACCTCGATGCTCTTTATGACGTTTTTGGTTCGGTGGTCGAATCGGCGGGAGCATTTGGAAGTAAAGATGAGTTTCAAAGTCTCAGCAATGACATGACGGGCCTGGAAACCGCGCGCCATGCATTTGGCGAGCGTGTGCAGAAACTGGCCGCCAGCAAAGACGATGAGTTGACGCGTTTGCGTGCGCAGGTCAAGACATTGTCCGCAGCGCCGCCTCCGCCGCCGAAGAAGATCGTGGTGGATGATACTGAACCGCCACCGAAGCCGGCGAAAAAGAAGGCGACGAAACCCAAGCCGCCGACGACAACGCCGCCCGCTTCGCAGAATCCTACGCCGAACTGACAAGGTGGTGCGTGGGAATGGAATCGGCGAAGAGGCGCTGTGAACCTGCACCACCATGCTTGAGTGTCGCTTACCGCACGAAAGCGGTTCTTGATTCGGTAAAAATAAAGTTGGCGCTTAGGCCTCTCTTTCTTGAATCGCAGCGCAATTTCTGCTAAGAATTATTTTGACCTTAGGTTTCGCATTGTCCTTGTACCGGAGTCAGTAAATAAAGAGCAACGGGCTCTTGGTTGTTTGCATCTCAGGGGTTACTTGCAAATTCCGGCGCCTTCCGAACTCCCTCGCTGTAGTTCGTTGGCGTAAGACTTCGAACCTCCTAGCCAAATTATTTGGAGTTCGGATGTTGTTGCGCAGCAGGTCGAAAGTGGTGGGGAGGATTTCTCGTCCCAGCTCGCCCTGCGTCCTGCCTTCTGTAACACCGGCTCGATCGGCTGCACGCCGGCCAAGAGCCTACCCGCCAACCATTTCTAAAACTACCGCCACAATTCAACGCGGCGACGGAGGAACTCATGGCGACGAATTTCGTCCAGATTGAAAACGACTCGGAGATCAAAAAGCGCCTCGAAACGGAACGTATGCGCCTGCGCAAGATTGCGGGGCTCGACGCGCCTGAACATTTCCATCGTCCGGTGGAGCGGGCTTTTACCGCCGAACAGCGCAAACATGTGACGATTCTGTTCGGCGGCTTCACCTGGAAGCACGAAGACCTGATCCGTGCCGTCTTCCAAGGCTGCGGTTATCGCTGCGAGAAACTGCCTGTGCCGAACGTCGCCGCCTTCCAGACCGGCAAGGAGTTTGGAAACAACGGCCAGTGCAATCCCACCTACTTCACCGTGGGCAACCTCGTGCAGTATCTCCAGTTTTTGGAGAAAGAGGGCATGCCGCGCCAGCAGATTCTGGATAACTTTGTCTTCTTCACCGCCGGCTCTTGCGGCCCCTGCCGCTTTGGCATGTATGAGGCCGAATACCGCTTTGCGTTGAAGAACGCGGGCTTCGACGGTTTCCGGGTGCTGCTGTTTAAAGACAGCGACGGGATTAAGGCGGCGTCGGGAGAGCCGGGGCTGAAGTTCACCATAGATTTCGGTTTCGGGATGCTAAATGCCATGCACCTGGGCGATGTGTTCAACGACCTGATTTATCAGATTCGTCCCTACGAGGCGAATAAAGGGGAGACGGAGCGTGTGTTTCGCGAAGCCGTCGACGGCCTGTGCGAAGACCTTAGAACTCGCGACTCCTTTGAAATTGAGGAACGGGCTCCGGAATGGGCTAAGGCGAAGTTCAAGAACAACAAAGTGCTGCGCAATACTTTCAACGTGTTCGGCAAATGGCACGAGAACATGTGGGGCAAGGATTACTTGAGCGCTCTGCACTCTGCGCGCGAAAGGATGGACTCGATTGAAGTCGATCGCACTCGCGTGAAGCCGCTGGTAAAAATCACGGGCGAGTTCTGGGCGCAGATCACTGAGGGTGACGGCAACTTCCACATGTTTGATTTTCTGGAGCGCGAGGGCGCACAGGTGATCGTCGAGCCCATCGCGACCTGGGTGGCTTACCTGATGTACCAGGCCAAGGCGCATGCCAAAGCGAAGTGGCCGGTGAATCGGCCGCATAGGACTCCGGAGTGGTATGAGGCCAAGAAGCACTTCGCCAATTACATCGGCCTGCACAAGAAGCTGTGGGGGATTGGGGCGGGCGAACGCATGTGGAATTTCTTTTACCACCGCACCATCAAGCAACTCGGTGGCATCACCCATCACCTTGTGCCGCAGACCGAACTGGCGGAGATGGCGCATCCTTTCTATAACCAGTTCGCGCGTGGCGGTGAAGGGCACCTCGAGGTCGGCAAGAACGTTTACTACACGGTACACAAACTTTGCCACATGGTGCTGGCGCTGAAACCATTTGGGTGCATGCCTTCTTCGCAGTCGGACGGAGTGCAATCCGCGGTGATCAATAAATTCAAGGACATGATCTTTCTTCCGATCGAGACTTCGGGCGAAGGTGAGATCAACGCTCACAGCCGCGTGCAGATGGCGCTCGGCGAGGCCAAGGTCAAGGCGAAGACGGAGTTCGAGCAGTGCCTAAAATCCACGGGCAAGAGCATGAACGAAATCCGCGAGTACATCGAGGAGCATCCGGAGCTGAAGCGGCCGTTCTATCACGTGCCGCACCGCGAGGGAGTTGCGGGAACGGCGGCGCAATTCGTGCTGCATGTGAACGATCGCATCGATAAGCAGACGCGGTTCTGGAAGCGGAGCCGGGTTTCGGTTGCGATGCCAGCGACGGCGAGCGGCGACTGATTTGAACCGGTATGACGCCGGCGCTACTCAAGAATCTTCGGTAGAGCGTAAGCATGAAAGGGAGAAATGCACGACCATAAGGGTTCGCCGCTAGTTCAGATTGCTCCGCTTGAGCCGCAGCCGAGGCCGCTTCCGCCGAAGCCGCTCGATCACAACACCAGGTTTTTGGTGGGCCTCGACGTGGGCTCGACCACGGTGAAAGCCGTGGTGGTTGACGCGGCCAGCGACCAGGTGCTGTGGCAAGACTATCAGCGCCACGAGACCAAGCAACCGGAGAAGACGCTTGAGTTTCTGAAGCGCATGGAGGCCGACGCCGGCATCAGCGCGCATAATACGCGCATGTTCATGACCGGCTCCGGCGGCGGACCGATCTGCGACCAGATCGGCGCAAAATTCGTGCAAGAAGTTACCGCAGTTTCGCTCGCGGTGGAGAAGTTGCACCCGGAGGTCTATTCAGTCGTCGAACTGGGCGGGCAAGATGCCAAGATCATCGTTTTTAAAGATGACGAAGCGACCGGGCGAAAGAAAAAGATTCCTTCGATGAACGATAAATGCGCCGGCGGCACGGGTGCGGTTATCGACAAGATCAATGCCAAGCTGAAGATTCCGACGGCCGAACTCGCGGAACAGAAGTATCGCGGAATCAAGCTCCACAAAGTTGCGGGTAAGTGTGGAGTGTTTGCGGAGACTGACATCAACGGCCTGCAAAAAGTCGGGACGCCGCCCGACGAACTGATGGCATCGCTATTTGAAGCGATCGTCCTGCAGAACCTCAGCGTGCTCACGCGCGGACATACTTTGCGGCCGCATGTGTTGCTGCTCGGCGGTCCTAACAGTTTCATTCGCGGCATGCGCGAGGCATGGCAGGCGAACATTCCGCGCATGTGGCAGGAGCGGAAAGTTGCGATTCCAGATGGCTCCAAGCCGGAAGATCTGATCAAAGTTCCGCAGAACGCTCAATATTTTGCGGCTCTGGGTGCGATTGAATTTGGCCGAAGTGAGGACGACTCCGTTGGTTGTTATTGCGGCTATGAAAACTTGGTTCACTACATCGACTTTGGGCGGCAGGAGGAAAAAGCGAAAGCCGGCGGAAAGGGGCTGATCGAGAATCACGATGAATTCAATCGGTTCAAAGAACACTATCGCCCCAAGAAGTTCGTCCCGGCAACATTTCAGAAAAACAGCACGGTTGCCGGTTTCATCGGAATCGACGGCGGTTCAACTTCCACGAAAGCGGTTTTGCTGGACGAACATGGCGACATCCTCTGCAAGTCGTATCAGCTCTCGAACGGCAATCCGATTCAGGACACCATCGAGATGTTCGAAAACCTGCGCGGGCAGGTCGAAGCGCAGAATGCCAAGCTGGAAGTGCTGGGAGTCGCGACCACGGGTTACGCAAAAGATATTTTGAAGGATGTTCTCAAGGCCGACGTGGCGCTGGTTGAGACCGTTGCGCACACGGAATCGGCGCTGAAGTTCTACGAAGATCCACACGTGATTGTGGACGTGGGCGGGCAGGACATCAAAATCATCATTCTGCACAATGGCCGCGTAAAAGATTTCAAGCTCAATACTCAGTGCTCGGCGGGCAACGGATACTTTCTACAATCCACCGCAGAGGGCTTCGGCCTGGATGTAAAGCAATATGCGGATCTGGCATTCTCGGCGCAATCCATGCCGGTGTTTGGCTACGGCTGCGCGGTGTTCATGCAATCTGACATTGTGAATTTCCAACGCCAGGGCTGGCGGGCGGAAGAGATTCTAGCCGGCCTCGCCACCGTGTTGCCGAAGAATGTTTTCCTGTATGTTGCCAGCATCCCGAATCTTGCGGCGTTGGGCACACGCTTTGTTTTGCAGGGTGGAACGCAGAATAATCTGGCGGTGGTGAAAGCGGAAGTGGATTTCATCCGCAACAGCTTCCGCGCGACCGGCAAACAGCCTGAGATTATCGTGCATGAACATTGCGGAGAATCGGGAGCGATCGGCGCTGCTCAGGAATCGCTGCGCTTGTGGCGCAACGGGCAGACGACGACGTTCGTTGGACTGGATGCCGTGCGGCGAATCGAATACCGCACCACCCGTAACGAAGACACCCGATGCTATTTCTGCAAGAACAATTGCCTGCGCACCTTCATCGACATTCGCACCGAACCGGTCAAAAATATGGTCCCGCTCGAAAAGGTTACCAAGGTTCCGCTGATGCAGGGTGAGCAGCGGCTGATTATTGCGACCTGCGAGAAGGGACTGGTCGAAGATGTCAATGACATGAAGGACATCAAGGCCGGACTCGATTCGATTCGCGACAAGCATCCGAATTTTGTGGATATGGCTTCGAAGGAAGTGTTTCGTCCGACGAACGCCAAGAACGTCGCCGATTCGATTCCCACGCGGGCATGGACTAAGGCTGCGAAAGAGCGCGTCGCTCTTATGCAGAATCGGAAAGAACTGCGGGTCGGGATTCCGCGCGTCCTCAACATTTACTCGTACGCGCCGCTGTTCAACGCTTATTTTGAAAGTCTGGGAGTGGAGCCCGAGAACATTATTTATTCCGACTATACGAGTTCGGAACTATATCGCGCCGGAGCCAGCCGCGGCGCGATCGATCCTTGCTTCCCGGCGAAGATCGGAATTTCGCATGTCTACAATCTCATCCAGGAGAAGCATCGCAAGAAGCCGCTGAACGTGATCTTTTTCCCGATGTATGACGTGCTCTCCAGCCCGCTGGTGAAGCTGCAGGGGACGAATGCCTGTCCCACTGTGACGGCGACTCCGGAGACGGTGAAAGCGGCGTTCACGAAAGAGAACGACGTATTCGCCGAGCACAACGTGAAATATATTGACCCGGTGCTCAACTTCGCGGATCGAAAACTTTTCGCGCACCAGATGTTGCAGGCATGGCAGCCAGTTATGGGCTTGTCGCTCGAAGAGAATGATCGCGCTGTAGAATCCGGCTTTGCGGCGCTGCAGGAATATGAAACCAGCATCCGCCGGCGCGCTCGCCAGGTGCTTGATCAACTGGAGCGTGAAGACCGCATCGGGATCGTCATGCTGGCACGTCCTTATCATCACGATCCGGGTCTGAACCACGAAATCCTCGACGAATTCCAGAAGCTCGGCTATCCGATCTTTTCGCAGAACACGCTTCCGCTCGATGACGACATGCTGGAGCGGCTTTTTGGCGACGAGGTGAGGGCCGGTGTCATCAGCAGTCCGCTGGATATCAGCGATGCGTGGAAGAATTCTTATTCCTGCAGCACTAACCACAAGGTCTGGGCCGCCAAGTATACGGCGCGGCACCCGAACCTGGTGGCGCTTGAGATTTCGAGTTTCAAGTGCGGACACGATGCTCCGATCTATGGAGTGGTCGAAGGCATTATCGAACAGTCGGGTACTCCTTATTTCTGCTTCAAAGATCTCGACGAGAATAAGCCTTCGGGGTCGATCAAGATCAGGATCGAAACGATTGATTATTTCCTGCGGCGTTATCGCGAGGAGGTTATTCGGAAGCGTAAGGCCGTGCAGGACATCGATGCTCAGCTCGCGGCGCTTGAGACGCGCCTGCGCAGTGAAATGGGGGATACTGACGCCGCGCAATTCGAGCCGGGCAGCTGGGAGCGGGAAGCGCAGGGGATGACGGCGGACTGAGCTAATGCACGACCAAGGCGAAACAACGGTTGTCGGGGCCTCGGCAGACTGCCGAGCTGCGCTCGGCTTGGACGGACGAGGGCACCCGTTCCCACACGACCAGTCCCCCACGCTCATTCTATTTCATCGGCGGGATGTACGGAATATAGCGAGCGAATAGCCAGCACAAGAAGAACACGACCGGTATGTGAACCATCAACTGCAACACTCCGTACCCCACGATGTCCCTTGCCTTCAGTTTCAGTATGCCGACCAGAGGCAGCATCCAGAATGGATTGATGAGATTCGGCAGTGCTTCCGACGCGTTGTAGATCTGCACCACCCAGCCCAAATGCACCTGTTGCAGATTCGCAGCCTGCATAACATACGGCGCTTCGACCACCCACTTGCTGCCGCCGGAGGGAATGAAAACGCCGAGCACCGCCGAATACAACGCCACGAGCAAAGGATAGGTGTTGTGGGTGCTGATGGAAGCGAAAAGTTTCGTCAGCGCGTCTGCGAGCCCGGTTCCTACAATCATTCCGAAGATCACCGCGTAAAACGGGAACTGGATCAAGACGCCGCCAGTGGCCGGAATGCTCTCGGTTACGGCACGCATGAAGCGCTTCGGACGCCAGTGCAGTAAGAGCCCAGCCGTGATGAACATGAGGTTGTAGGTATTCAGGTCCAGCGCTTGCAGTGCGCCTTGCGGCGAGGTACGGAATACGTCGACGAGATACCAGCACAAGAGCGCGGCCACCAAAATCGTCAACAGCGGACTGTATTCCAGCCACTCGCCGGGCTTGCTGCGCTCTTCCAGGCTGGAACGCGTTGGCTCATATTGGATGCCGTAGGATTCGGCGGTTCTGGCGTTCTCCGGCGACGGCGTCGACAAGTAGGCGACCAGCACCGAGAGTACAATCAGGATCACCGCCGTCGCGATGCTCTGCCACAAGAAAAGGGTTTGGGTGAGCGGGATCAGGCCACTAATGTTGAACAGGGATGGCGGTATCGAGGACTTGGTCGCCATCAGCATGGCAGCGGAGGACGAGAGCCCCAGTGCCCAGACGGATCCCGTTCCAAGATAAGCGGCAGCGCCCGCCGCGCGGTAGTCCATTCCCTTGACGCGATGAGCCAGTTCGCGAACAAAGAGGCCGCTGAAAATCAAGCTCAAGCCCCAGGAGATCAACGACGTCAGCATGGAGAAAAGCGCCACCAGCGCGACGGCTCCGCGCGGCGTTTTTGGAATCCCGGCTAAGGCGCGGATGCCGCGATACACAATCGGCGTCGAGGCCACAACATATCCGCCGATGATGATCATCACCATCTGCATGGTGAAGGGGACGAGCGTCCAAAAATTCTTGCCGCCCTGGATGGCGAGTTTAGCGGGACTTTGATGAAGCAGCAGGCCGGCGACAAATACCACCACGATTCCGACGAGAGCAAAAATCAGCGGATCGGGAAACCAGCGCTCGCTCCAGTTGGCTAGGCCCAGGCCGAAGCGGACTAAGGGCTGCTCCTGGGCTGCAGTTTGTTGCTCTCGTGGCATATGCGTCCTCGACCTTTCGGTTCGGCCGCGCATTCGATGAAGTGTAAGCGTTCGGCCGAACCTTAGGGAATATGCCCGACATTGTAGCGCGTGTCGCGCGCAGGCTGATGATGGTTCGCTGGGGTGCGATTCTCGGCCAAGTGTTTTATCAGATTTCGGCCGCTCCCGAAATCGTTGTGCTCACTTCCACGATGGGTGTAGGATGCGTTCGGTTAGGTTATCGGCAAACTTCGCCTGGGGCTTGATCGGGAGCTACTCCGCGCCGGTCATTGCCGCCGCGATGCCTCGGTGGATTCTGACGCAGGGTGCTCGCAGGTTTGCCGGAGGGACTCATGACATCAACAATGGCTAACGCGCCGAAATCGACAGCGCCAAAAACCGATCCGGAGTCAGTGAATGCGCCGGCGTGGATAGTCGCGCTCATAGTAGCGGTCGTTGCGTCCGTACTGATTTTGAGGATTCCGTCCCCCGCCCATCCCTGGCTCCAGCGCTACGACCCGACAGGGAGGTGGTGGCTCTCGGCACTGCTGGCCGCCTTGCCCGTGGTGGTGCTGCTCGGAACCCTGGCACTACTACACATGAAAGCGCACTATTCAGCGCTGCTCGGCCTGGCCACTTCACTGTTTTGCGCGATCTGGATTTTCGGCATGCCCGCCAGCTTAGCTGCCAAGACTGCTTTGTTGGGCGCGGGCTACGGCCTTCTGCCGATCGGTTGGATCATCCTCAATGTCATCTTCATGTATCAGCTCACCTGCGAGGCAGGGCTGTTCAAGGTGTTGCAAGAAAGCCTGACCGGCATTACGCAAGACCGGCGCTTGCAGCTCCTGCTGATCGCGTTTAGCTTTGGCGCGTTCTTTGAAGGCGCTGCCGGGTTTGGCACCCCGGTGGCCGTGACCGCAGCGGTTTTGATCGGCTTGGGCTTCAAGCCGCTGGAGGCGTCGGGACTGTCGCTGATCGCCAACACCGCGCCGGTAGCTTTCGGCGCGCTGGGCACTCCTCTCGTCGCCTTGCAAGCCGTTACCGGATTGGACCTTCTGCAGTTGAGCGCGCAAGCTGGCCGGATCCTTCCTTTCTTCTCGGTCCTCGTTCCGTTCTGGCTGTTGTGGGCATTCGCCGGATTCACGGGCATGCTGGAAGTCTGGCCGGCGATTCTTGTAGCCGGAGTCTTTTTCGCGATCCCGCAGTTCCTCATGTCGAACTTTCACGGACCCTGGCTGGTGGATGTGGTAGCGGCCGTCATTTCCATGTTGGCGCTGATTCTGTTCTTGTTGAAGTGGCGACCTAAGCGCATCTGGGGATTCGAGCACGAGGGGCAACGCGAAGCAAGGGGCACGCACGGCCACAGCCGGTCGCTCGTAGCAAGGGCGTGGGTACCCTGGCTGGTACTGAGCATTCTGGTTTTTGCGTGGGGGACAAAAACCGTCAAGCCCGAACTTGACAAGTTGTCGTCGCCAAAATTCCAGGTCCAGGGGTTGCATCTGATGGTGCGGCGCGTACCCCCTGTGGTACCCAAGCCGACAGCCGAAGGCGCTGTCTATATTCTGAACTGGGTTTCCGCCACCGGGTCGGGCATTCTGGTGGCGGCAATCATTTCGGGCCTGATTATGGGCTTCACTCCCTGGAAGATGGCGCACATTTATTGGAAAACGATCGCGCGGGTGCGCTTCTCCTTGCTCACGATTGCGGCCATGCTCTCCCTGGGCTATCTCACACGGTATTCCGGCCTTGACGCCACCATGGGTCTGGCATTCGCACGAACCGGAGTGCTGTATCCCTTCTTCGGCACGCTGCTCGGATGGCTGGGCGTGGCGCTTACCGGCTCCGACACCTCGTCGAATGTGCTGTTTGGCAGCCTGCAAAGAATTTCCGCCGAACAGATTGGCGTGTCGGCCAACTTGATGGCGGCCGCGAACAGTTGCGGTGGCGTGATGGGCAAAATGATTGATGCGCAGAGCATCGTCGTAGCCAGTACCGCAACCGAATGGTACGGACATGAGGGTGACATTTTGCGTTACGTATTCTTCCACAGCATCGCGCTCGCGGCTTTGGTGGGAATCATGGTGACTCTCGAGGCCTATGTAGTTCCGTTCACCCATCTGGTCGTTCGATAGAAGTGCGGAAGAACTGCGATAGTAGTGCGAAGGGAAGATCGGCCGACAATATCTTTATTCATTCCGTGCTTCGTCGACCGACGGTCACGCTCGCCGAAGCTCTTATCGCCCACACCGGCTCGATTCCGGTGACCGCTGCTGGTGGCGGACGCAGCGCCTCGGTGATTGCTCCTTGTCACATCGTTTACGCCAGGACGGAGCAAATTGGTTCCTAGATTTGGCCACTGCTCCGGGCCGCGTCTCGGAAGCACGAATACTGGATCGGAACTCGTTCGCGTGCGTCATCCGCGGCTCCAGCCGTACGGCCGTTACCGAGAAGATTCTGGGGCAGGGTGCGCATGGTCCCCAAGGCCTGGTGGTCACTGCAAACTGAGAACCGAGCTATGGGCCGTTAACCTCCGAAGAACGGGTACCCACTTCCCAACCCGCACTCCATAGTCTCTGCAATCATGGGTTTGGGACGCTTTCCGCCAAGGGTTTTGATCCAAGAGGCTCAACCTTAAAGTATTCATAAGTAATGACTTAGTTGGCTTGGCACGGAGCTCCGATTGGGGCGGACCAACCTGGCAACCGACTCGGCTGTCCTTATTAGCTGTCCTGTGGCTTGAGCAGAGTCACCTGGCGGTTTGCGAGTCGGTGATTGCGCTGACAGTGTGTTGGCGATGTATGTTTTCGATTTGAACCGCTCCCACGTGGTGCAAAAAAGTTCCGTGCCGGGAACCCTGGGCGCCACCCCCAAAAGCCCACTCTTTATGCGACGCGGGCCAGCCGGCTTTCATTTTACGGTTTGTACGTACACGGGCGAAGTGCTTCCGGTAATGTTGGTTGTGCCTGCGTACACGGCTGTGATTTTACTTGCACCGGAGGGGAGGGACGACGTGACGAGGATTCCCTTGCCTTTGCCTAAAGTCTCGGTGGCTAGCACTGTGGCACCGTCCATGAAGGTCACCGATCCTGTGGGGATGGTGGTTGGCGAGGTCACCGTGGCGGTGAATTTCACGGGCTCGCCGTCGTTGGAAGGATTCACCGACGACGTGACGGCGGTTGTCGTCGTCGCTTCATTCACGACCTGGCTTAGAGGCGACGATTTGCTCTTGAGGTGCCCCGCGTCTCCGGAGTATTCGGCGGTGATGGTCAAGGTGCCGACGGGTAGAGCAGAGGTTGCAAGCTTCGCCACCCCGTCGCTGAGCGTCACCCTGCTAAGCAACTTGCTGCCGTTCATGAAGGCCACGGTTCCGGTCGGAGTTGATCCTGACGAACTCACGGTCGCTGTCAGCGTAACTGTCTGGCCGTAGATTGACGGGTTCAGGCTTGAAGCCAGAGCCGTGGTTGTCGTGTTTTTGTCCACGATTTGATCGAGCTTGCGGGAGTTTGAGGACCCGTAGTTTTTATCACCGGAGTAATCGGCCACAATGTCAAATTTGCCAGCCGCTGAAAATGAGGTTGCGAAACTGGCTTTTCCATTCACCAGCGTTTCGGTTCCAAGAACGGTGGTTCCTTCTTCGAAGGTGACCGAGCCAGTCGGAGTGACTCCCCTACCGGAAACGATCACAGAGAAAGTTACCGACTGACCTACAGAGGAAGGGTTCGCGCTCGAACTCAGGGTGACGGTGGCAATACCGCCGCCTGCGCCGGCATTTACTATGAACACGGCACCCCCGCCGTTGCCACTTTCAGCCTTAGTATTGGCGCCTCCGTTTTGCGCGGTGCCGTAGAGATTGCCAGAGCTGTCCGGGATGAGGCCAGCGATGGGGAACGACCCGTCGGCGCAGTCTGCAGAGGAGCAGAAGTTGTAAAGAACAGTGTCCGACCATAAGGCGCCGGCTTGGCTCGGGGGCGTGAGCTCAAACACCGTGCCGCCGGAAAGCGTGCCATCAGCAGCATTGTCCGCACCTCCCACACTTGTGGTGCCATACAAGTTGCCAGCAGCATCCAGGAACAGACCAGAGAAGGGGTTCGATCCGTCGGCGCACTTCGACGCGGAGCAGAAGTTGTACAACACGGTCTCCGTACGCGCCGTATCCAGCTCGAATACCGTGCCCTGATTGTTCGCGCCACCGTAAGATGTGGTGCTGTAGAGATTGCCCGCGGTGTCCTCGATCAGCGCCGCCACCGGGTACTCGCCGTCGGCGCATAAGCCGTTGTCGTTGATAGCGCAGAAACTGTAGAGCAGCGACTCAGTCCAAGTGGCACCCGTCTTTGCCGGAGGCGTGAGCTCGAACACCGAGCCCGAGCTCGACGCGCCTCCCTGAAACGTTGTGCCGTAAAGGTCGCCCGAGATCAGGATCAGACCAGCCTCTGGATTCGCTCCATCCCCAGAGCCGGTTGATCCAAAGCTCCACAGTACGGTCTCCACACCCGTGGAACTGATTTTGAATACCGTTCCATTGCTGCCTGTACCACCGTTCGCCGTGGTGCCGTAGAGGTTGCCAGAACTGTCCTCGACCAGGCCAGCAGCAGGATTCTCGCCGTCGGGACAGCCAGTATGGGCGCAAAAATTGTAGAGCACTTTCTCAGTCCAGCCGCCGCCCGCTTCTGCTGGAGGTTCAAGCTTGAACGCAATGCCACCGCCAGTGGTGCCGCCGGAAAACGTGGTGCCATAGAGATTGCCCTTAGAGTCAAGGATCAGGCCGGCGACGGGATTGTAACCATCCTTGCCTGATCCGAAGTTCCAGAGCACGTTCTCAGTCCAGGAGTCGCCAGTTTGCGCCGGAGGCTCAAGCTCGAATACCGTACCGCCTCCATAATTGTCATCGGCTGTGGTGTTAGTGCCGCCGCCCGAGGTGGTGCCGTACAGATTGCCCTTGGAGTCCATGATCAGGCCGGCAGCGGGCCCTGCTCCGTCCGTGCAGTCCCCATTACTCGATGAGCAAAAGCTATACAGGTCACTGTAGTCGGACACGTCCGGCATCTTCGCCCTGGGAGTCTTCGCCGATTTCGCCTGCAACCTCGGCGAGGCGTCCAGCCGGTTGAGAGTGTAAACCTGCGCACCAGCCTGGGAGGCGGAGCCGAGCAACGACGACAGCGAAATCAGGGTGAGAGTAGACAGGTATAGGCGGATCTTCATAGGCTTCTCCCA
>Ga0302324_100004374_pt1 | contig 31291 bp, 28 predicted proteins | sample Palsa_T0_1_FD_201949 | JGI IMG/M metagenome (GOLD analysis project Ga0302324, IMG submission 201949) | Peat permafrost microbial communities from Stordalen Mire near Abisko, Sweden - Palsa_T0_1 | ecosystem: Environmental > Terrestrial > Soil > Palsa > Peat permafrost | place: Sweden: Abisko... | reverse complement strand
CAAGCGTCTCCGCCCACAGGAAATACACAATAACCGCTGCGGGAAACGCGCTTTAGAAATATCTCAGCCGGGCAAACACGAAAAATGCCGGCGAAGGCGCTGCGAACGCCCCGATTTCGACGGGGTCCGAAGCGAAAAGCGGTCACATCGCTTCGCGGAGTTGTGCCTGTTTGGACACGTTTCAACAGCGGGAGCGAAGGGAAGCTGCCCTGGCGAGCGGGCCACAATGAGACCTTTCTCAAGGAAGGGCCACAGGGGTCTCAGCTCCTGAATTTGACTACCCTGGTTCTGCTGTAAAGCCTCGCGGAGGAGTTTGGATGATTGAGGCCGCAGAAAAGTCGGCGCGCGACTACGAGAGCCGATGGTGGAAGCTGCGCCCCATCGATCTGACACGCAGCGAACTGGAGAACCTCGGGAGGACTCTCGACACGCGGCCGGCGAGCTTGAAGGGGCAGTCGGTGGTGATGGCATTAGCAGAAAAGTTTCTGGTGGTGCGGTCGCGGAATGGGAGACCTTCCTGGCTCAAGGCCAACGCGGTGCAGACGGCGTTTGAAGAGCGGCGCGGCGAACATAACATCGTGCTCAAGGCGCGGCAGATGGGGTTGACGACGTGGGCGGCGGCGCGGTTTTTCATCCGGACCATTACGCAGCCGGGGTCGCTGACCCTGGAGGTGGCGCACACGCGGGAGTCGGCCGAGGAGATCTTCCGCATCGTGCACCGGTTTCTGGACTGGCTGCCGGACCAGCTTCGCAACGGCCCGCTCAGGACCGCGCGGGCCAATGCAGGGCAGATTGTGTTTCCGGAGATCGACTCACAGTATCGCGTGGTGTCGGCGGGAGAGCGGAATGCGGGGCGCGGGCTGACGGTGCAGAATCTACACTGTTCGGAGCTGGCGCGCTGGCCGGGCGATCCGGCGGAGACGCTGGCTGGACTGCGGGCGTCGATGACGCCGGCGGCGGAGATGATTCTGGAGTCAACGCCGGAGGGCGCGGGCGGGTGTTTTTACGAAGAGTGGCAGAAGGCCGGCGAAACAGGCATGGTACGGCACTTCTTTCCGTGGTGGATGGAGCGGCGCTATCGCGGGCAGGCAGCTGCGCTGGACAGCCTGAGCAACGAAGAGCGGGAGCTGATGAAGCGGGAGGGCCTGGATCTGGGGCAGATCGGGTACCGCAGGCAGATCCGGTCGAACTTTCGCGGGTTGGCGCGGCAGGAGTATGCCGAAGACGAGGAGAGCTGCTTCATTTCGAGCGGGAACTCGGTGTTTGAGATGGACCGAATCGAAGAGCGGATCAAGGAGTTGCCGGAGCCGGCCGAACGCAGAAGAAATGGCGATCTCGAAGTGTGGCTGCCACCCGCAAAGGGCAGGCGGTACCTGGTTTCGCTTGATCCTTCGGGCGGAGGGAGTGAAGGAGATTATTCTGCGGCAGAAGTTCTGGACATGGAGACCGGCCTGCAGTGCGCGGAGTTTGCCGGGCATGTTGGGGGACTGGAGTTGGCGCAGCAGGTGACGGCGCTGGCGGCCGAGTACAACGGGGCCACGCTGGTAGTGGAGAGAAACAACCACGGCACCGCAGTTCTGGCGCTGGCGGAGACCGTGTGCGGATACACAAAGATCTATCGTCAAGGGGGGCAGCCAGGATGGTTGACGACATCGGTGAGCCGGCCAGCGGTGCTAGGACGGCTGGGAGCGGCTTTGGTGGAGGAGCCCAGGCACTTTATGAGCCTGAAGCTGCTGGCCGAGTGCCGGACGTTTGTGCGCCTGTCGAACGGAAGCACAGGCGCGCGAGCGGGAACCCACGACGATCGCGTGATGGCCATGGCGATTGGGTTGGCGGCGCGAGATGAGCTGTTGACCGGGGCACGCCCGATGTGAAGGCTTCAGCGGCGGCGGTCGCGAACCTGTTAGGGCGCGCGAAATGCATTGGCGGACACTGAGGGGGCCGGAAGGTCCAATTAGTATGGGATGGAGATTCCAGAGAGAGCGGGGAGCGGACTTGGCGGTTCTGGCGGTGCAGCACATCCGGCGAATGCGGGGCGGAGCGCAGGGTCAGCTGATGCTTGGCGCCGACGGGCACCTCTACGTGGTGAAGTTCCAAAACAATCCGCAGCATACGCGGGTTCTGGCGAACGAGTTTCTGGCCTCGCGGCTGGCCCTGGCGGTGGGCCTGACGGCGCCGGAGGTGGAGCTGGTGGAGGTTTCGAGCTGGCTGGTTGAGAATACGCCGGAGCTCGAGATGGACCTTGGCCGAACACAGGTGCGATGCCTGCCGGGGCTGCAGTTCGGGTCGCGGTTTGTGGGCGGACTGATGCCGGGACAGGTGGTGGACTACCTGCCCGAGGAAAAGCTCATGGAGGTGCGCAACCTGGGCGAATTCGCCGGGGTTCTGGCGCTGGACAAGTGGACCTCGAATGCCAACGGGCGGCAGGCAGTATTTGCACGGAAGCAGCGGGAGCGCCGCTACCGCGCGGTTTTTATCGACTTCGGCTACTGTTTTCACGCAGGGGAGTGGCGATTCGAGGATTCACCGCTGCGAGGGGTTTATTACCGCAACGACGTATATCGGGAAGTAAGCGGATGGGAGTCATTTGAGCCCTGGCTGACGAGGTTGGAGACACTGCCGGCGGATACGGTGTGGGAGGCGGCAAATGAGATTCCGCCTGATTGGTTTGGGGGCGACCTCGGCGAGATGGAGACGCTGGTGGAGAGGCTGCTGGCGCGGCGAAGCCGGATTCGGGAGCTGATTGAGGGGTTTGGGAAGTCGGAGAGGAAGCCATTTCCGAGGTGGGAAGGCATGGGGGAAAAACGCGAAAAAGATTGGGAAGAGAGAAGATGGGCGACTAGCATGATGGAGGGTGTGCAGTAGAAAGAGGATGACTGGGGAGAGACGGCGGCCAGGGATTCGCGAGAGGCTACCGCAGAAGACCGAATGACTGAGGAGAAACGACGGCCGGACGTTGAAGGTTGGCTTTCGCGGGAAACAGCATGATGGAAGAGAGGCAGCGGCATGCGTGCGAGTTTCAGCTGCTCCGGTATGTGCCGGACGCGGTGCGGAATGAGTATGTGCATATCGGAGTGATTCTGCGCGAGCAGGGCGGTCCGCCGGGCCAGAGCCCGGGTGAGTCCGTGCAGGTGCGGTTTACGCGCGACTGGCGGCGGGTGCGATGCCTGGACCCCGATGCCGACACGGCACTGCTCGAAGGGATGGAGAGCGAGTTAAAAGCGCGTCTCGCCAGCGAAGCGGCGGCCGGGACGGACCGGTTGATGAAAATTCTCGGCGAATCGCTGTCGCTTGGTGTGCAGATGACCGAGCCGAAGGCATATCTGGCCGAGAGCCTGCCGGCGGGGATGGAAGAGCTGATGAAGCTCTACGTGGAGCCGCCCCCGCGCGAGAAGATTCCGCGGCTGAGCGGGAGGGCGGCGATTCAGAACCGCATGCGCTCGGAGTTTGAACGGGCCGGCGTCTGGGAGCTGATGCGCAAGCGCATCGCGGCCTCCGACTATACGCGGCCCGGGGATCCGCTGAAGATTGATGCCGGATACCGGCCGAACGGTGTGATCCGGATGTTCCATGCGGTGAGTCTGGAGCCGGGCGTGGAGATGGCCAAGGTGCTGGCTTTCTCGGCGGCGGGACTGCGCTCCGGTGTTCAGCGGGTGGAGAAGGCCGAGCTCGAGTTAACGGCGGTGATCGAGCCCGCGGCGCGGCTCGCAGCGACTGCCGAGGAGCCGGAGCGGCTGGAGATGTACCGGTTTGGGGTGGAGACGATGGAAGAGCACAGCATCCGGGTGATGACCACCTCCGACCTGGGACGGATGGCGGAGACGGCGCGGCGGGAGCTGCTGGTCTGAGCCGCGACGGGGCGAAACGGCAAGCGGACGTCAAGTGCGGATGTGTTTGAGGGAAGCGATTTTTTCAAGGCTGTTCGTTTCCGATTGCGCGAATCGGCGCGACCAGAGCGCCTTTGTGCCGGAAAATGAAGGCGCTACCGAGGGAGAAGATTTTTTGCCTCAGTTTGCGCATAATTAATTGCTTTCGTTGTAGGATCGGTTTTGTTCAGTTCGACTCCGGGAAAATGATCACCTGATGCGCAGCAATCGCGCTCGAAAGATCAGGTTCGGAGAGATGAAGACAGGTTGACGTCAAGGCATGGCCTTCGTTGAGGGCTGTGCCTTTTGTTTTTTGGAAGAGCCTCAAAAAAAAGGTAGGTGCGTGTGAAGGTAGCTGAGCAGTTGCGGGAGATGTGGCGGCAGGCGACGCGGCCGGCGGGAGAGGTTGGCGTTACCGCTGCGGCCGCCGATGCCGAGGCAGAGCGGAGAACGCTGGCGTTGCCTTCGATCCTGAGCCCGGTAAAGTTTCCGGGGCGGCTGCTTCCCAAGCCGACGCCGATGAACCTGCGCCGGTTTGCGGAGACGCCGGTGGTGCGACGGGCGATCAACGCGATCAAAGATCAGATCGCAGCGATGGATTGGCAGGTGCGGGTGCGCCGCGGGGCAAAGGGCCTGGATGCCGGCGATGCTACGAGGAAGTTGGCTGCGCTGCGCCAGGTGCTGGAAGAGCCGAACGCGATCGACAGCTTTCGTACTCTCCTCGAACAGGTGATTGAAGACGCGCTTACGGGCGGCTTCGGGGCGATGGAGATGGAACCGACGGGCGAGCCTGAGCGGCCGGCGATGTTGTGGGCGGTGGATGGAGCGTCGATTCGCATCAATGGGAGGTGGGACGGCGATCCGGAAACCCCGCGCTACGCGCAGGTAATGCCGGGGCAAATGGAGTCGAATGCGATTGAGCTGCTCGACAGGCAGCTGATGTACGTGCGGATGAACCCGCGCAGCTTTACACCGTTTGGACTGGGGCCTCTGGAGGTTGCCTTCGAGACGGTGAACCAGTTTCTGAGCGCGCACAGGTTTGCGGGCAAGCTGGCGTCGAATGCGGTGGCGCAGTACGCGTTGTGGCTCAACGAAGCCACGCCGGCGCAGCATGACCGGCTTATCCGGTGGTGGCAGGACGAGATCGAGGGCACTGGGCGAGTGCCGCTGATCTCAACCGAGCAGAAGCCGGAAGTCTTGCGTTTCGCGCAGGGAACCGACGCGGACCTGCGGCTGGCCTGGCAGGAGTTTCTGATCCGCATGGTGGCGAATGCGTTTGGATTGCCGGCCCTGATGCTGGGATTGGAGAGCGATGTCAATCAGTCGACGGCCTCGGAGCTGAACGACGAGGCATTTCGCGGAGCAATCTCGCCGCTGGCAATGCTGCTTGCCGGGCACATCACGCGCGATCTCTTTGGAAAGTGCATCGGCTGGCGGGAGTTTGAGTTTGTCTTCAACGAACTGAGCGCGCGCGACGAGGAGACGGAGTTGGCCGTGCAGGTTCAGCTGTTGCAGGCGGGGGTGCTAACGGTGAACGAGGTGCGCGCAATGCGCGGCCTTGGACCGCTGACCAAGCCGGATGGGCAGACCGGGGGCGGACTTGTCGCTTAAAGCGGGTGTTGCGGTTTTGTGCAGCGATGAGATTTGAACCGGAGTGCAGAAGGGCGAGGAGCGCATGCGACTGGAAGCGATGGCAGTAACGATCCCTCATGTGGATGGACACCCGAATCGAGTGGGTTTTGAAGGGGTATTGACGGTAGTGAACACACCGAGCGACAAGGCTCCCGCGGGAGCGCGAGGTCACAAAGTGACATTGACGCGCGAGGCGGCGGAGAAGGCGTTGCCTTCGCTGCTGGGGATGGCGGTGGACTACCGGCCTGGTTGGGACGGTCACGATGCGCGGCGCAAGATCGGCATTCTGACGGAAGCCGATGTGATTGGATCGCGGCTGGTGGTGCGCGGCTATCTGTATGCGCGCGATTTCCCCGAGGTGGCGCGGGCTATTGAGGCTCAGTCGCCGGAAGCAATGGGGATGAGCTACGAGCTAGCCGATGCGCGTGTGGAGGACCTGCGGGCGGAGATCTGGAAACTGACCCGCGTGACCTTCACTGGAGCGGCGATTTTGCTAAGGAACAAAGCAGCCTACCGGGCAACAAGTTTTCGCATGACGAAGTAGTGGGAAGGCTGCATAAACCAGAAGGGCTCCGCGCCGTGCGGGGCCTTTTTTGTTGCAGGCTGAGCAGTTGGAAGCGTGAGAGCGACAAGCGCAAATCAACAGGAAAGGACAGACATGGAAACAGAAGAGAAGGAGATTGGGGAACGGCTGGAAGCCGCAACCACACTGCTGGAGAAGACGCTGAGCTGGCTTGAAGAGCGCCAAGGGGTGCTGTCTGGCGAGGTGGAGCGGATTTCGGCAACCGTGGAACCAAGCAGGCGCGAAGCGGAGCTCGAAGAGAAGCTGGCGGCGGTGGAGCGCGAGCTCGCCGAGCTGAAGGCAAGTGCGGCGGCGACTGTCTCAAACCCGCTGCGCAGAACGCTGCCGGCGTCCACCTCAGAGATGCTGGCCAAGCATGGCATCGGCGAGGGGCCTGTGGACGTGCACACGCTGGATGCGGCCCTTTCAGGGCTGAGCCTGGAACAGCGCATCGCGGTGAAGAGCCAGCTGCTGCGGGCGGGAGCAATTACGTAGAGACAGCCTTCAGCTCTTAGCTATCAGCTTTTAGCTAGGGGCTCAACTTCGAACAACGACTGGCCCCAATGGAGGGGGCGGAGAAACCTATGAACGCAACCTTTGCAGATATCCACGCGGCAGCAGACTACATTGGGCCGGGCGCAATCGAAGTTCCTTTGTACCAGACCGAGATCTTCGACATCTGCCGCCGTTCGAGCCCGTTTGGGCAGCGCATCAAGCAGGTTCCGGCAACCGGCCACCCGTCGCGATTCTTCGAGCAGACGGCAATTCCGAATCCCGGCGCGGCGGGCTTCGTGAATCCACGCAGCATTTCGCCTGTGGTGGTGAGCCCAACGCGCATCGAGTTGAGTGTGCCGCTGAAGGCGATCGTGGCGCAGATCAACTACAACCTGTTCGACATCGAGTTGGGCGACCAGCAGAAGCAGTTTGCCTATCTGCAGGCCAAGGACCTGGTGGATACCGTGTCTGGCGTCATGGTGGCGCACGACGTCGCGCTATGGAACGGCAACGACACCAGCCTGAGCGCTCCGACCACGACACAGTACATGGGCGTGATCGGGCAGATCGCGGCCGCAGGCAGCCCTGCGGTTACAGTGACCGCCGGGAATTCGATCGTTAATGGCCTGAAGACGGCAGTGGCAACGATGGTGGCCAACAACGGCTACTATGTGCGCCCCACGGCGATCTATGCCAATCCCATGCTGCTCGATCTGATCGACCAGGAGATGAAGACCGAATTCAACGTGGTGTTGAATACCGACAACATTACGGGCGGCGTCCGGGTGAAGATGCTCTCGACGCAGGCGGGCGATCTGCCCTTGATCCCGGACTGGAGTCTTGGCTATACGGGCACGATCGGCTCCGGTTCGGCGCAGCTGCCGGCCTACATCGTCACCGAAGACCTGATCGAGTACCACTGGCTGGGCGATCCGACGCCTCGTGTCTTTCAACTCGGATTGCCAAACTCGATGGCCTATCAATACGTCGCCATCAAGTTTGGCGCGCCGGTGGTCAAAGGAGCGGGCTTTGCGCACTGCGAGGTCCTGGTGACCGGCAGGTAACCATCTGCCGGGTTGGCAAACTGGCGATGAGGCTCCGCAACGAGGAGCCTCATCGCCAGCGAGTCAGCAACCGAAGGTGCAACAAAAAGCAAAGGGAAGGGTGGGGTATGGCATATCTGCAGCCAGCGGATTACCCGAATTACGGATTGCCGGCTGGAACGACGGCGGACTGGATCACGGCCGCAACGGCTTTGATCAACAGCTACTGCAGGCGGCCGGACCTGAACGTGATCCAGTACACGGAGCGGCTGCGTCTGACGGCGGGATCGCAGACGGTGTTGCTGAGCTATCTGCCGCTGGCGCCGCTGGGCGCCGCAACCACGCCGATCGTGGGTATTGAGGGCAGATACGCCAAGCCTCGCCGAGGCGAGACGCTGAACGAGCCCTTGTTCGAAATTGTCTGGGCTTTTTCGTTGCCTGGCCAGTGGACCGCAATCGATCCGAATTCGGTGGATTTCGATCCGAACACCGGTGAGCTAACGCTGCCCTGGAACGTGCTCGGGCTGCCCTACAACGAGGTCTCGGTGACGTACACTGCCGGGCTCGCGACCATTGGCGACGATATCAAGACAGCGTGCGCGCAGATTGTGCGCAATGCGCAGTCGACGCCGGCGCTCAACGCCAGCAAGACCAAGATCGACACGATGCAGATGCAGTATTTCTCGAGTTCGCTGGTAGACGAGACCGTGCAGGCATGGCTGCGGCCCTACATTGCGAACAGGCTGGGGTGAGCGATGAGCAATACGGCCCCACGAAACCCGGTGAGCGCGCCGCAGATGCTGGCCGATGCCCTGCTGCGTAGTGTGGCAGGCACCACGGCGCTGCTGCGTGTTACGGGCACGAACACGGATACAAGCCAGTCGGAGGTGGGACTTGTGGCAACCACCTCTGCCGATGTTGTGGTGAGCCCGGTGGTGATGCGCAAATTGCGCCCCTCTTGGAAGGAAAACGGCGAATCGAAGTATGAGCTGCTGGTTTCGGCCACAAGCGTAGGAATCCAGGTGAACGCGCTGGATCTTGGTTCTGCGCAGGCGCTCTTCTCGCTCACGTTGGCGGTGACCGTGGACGGGAAGGATTACCTGATCGAGTCGATTGCCTCCAACGAGGCGTTCGGCGCTCCTTACCTTTATCGGCTGCTGATGCGTGAAGCCGGCCAGCAGGCGGTCTGAGAACAGGGAATAGGAATCATGATGCGCGATCCATTTTCGATACCAGCAGTCCTGTCCAATCGTGGCTGATTGTCAACCAATATTGACCCGGAAAGGTTAAAGGGAAAGCAAGGGAGAGTGATCAAGGAACGGTATTACTGATCCCTGATCACTGACCCCTGATCCCTGTCCTCTTATGCAAAATGCGAAGGATTCGTTTTATATGGCGCTGCGCACGCGGCTCACCACGATCAATCCGGAGCGGACGATCCTCATTCGCGGCGCGGTGCGGCCGGGGATTCTGGTCGAGGAGGCCGAAGCTCCATTCAGCCAGATTCCAAGCGATGTGTTTGTGCTGCGCTGGCAGGGGCTTGGCATGGATGTGGATCTGGCGTCCACCCTTGCAGCCGAGGAGTGCGAGATTCTGTACCAGACCTTCGGAACGCAGAGCTTCGGAGGGCTCGACCGGGGCCGGCTGTTGAGCGAGATGGACGAAGAGCTGGTGGCAATGCTGCAGCCGTTCTACACGCCCAAGCTCAACTACGCCTCAACCCCTCCGGGGGCGATGCTGACGAACGTGTTCTGGGATGAGCCCGGGTTCACACCGCTGGTAACGCTACGCGATCGGCTCAGCCGATCGGCAAAGGTGCTTGTCTACAGCTACCAGGAGCAGGGGGAGTAAATGGGTGCCAATTGGTTTTCAGCTCCCGCGCCGGTGGCGAGGCGCGTGCGAGGATTCTTTGCGCCGGTGAATCGCGCGGCACAGACGCCGGTGCTCTTCGATCCGGTGCAGCAGGGCCGTTTCAGCATGGATGCGCCGCCCGCTCCCTGGATAAACCTGGGCTGGATCCAGGACTTTACGCGCAAGTCCGCCAGCAAGACGATTCCCGTGATGGCGGGCATTCCGGCCTCGGCACTTGAACAGGTGCGCGAGGCGCTTGCGGCTGAAGTGAGTTTTCAGTTTCTGAGCTGGACGAAGCTGACCATGGCGCTCGCCACCGGATCGCAGCACATGAACCTGCTCGCATGCGCAGGTGGGCTGACGCCAGCAGCCGATGGGCCACAGGCAACGCCCGCCGTTGCGCCGCAGAGCGGTTCGACGGCAAGTTCGATTCTTCTTGCCGCAACCGATGCAGCGAAGTTCTCGCCGGGATCGCTGATCGCGGTGGATGTGGACAATACAGGCCAGACAGGCTACGTGGGTTCGCCCGTAGCGGGTGCTTTTCTGCGCCAGGCGGTTAACGACGTGGATTACGTCCGGCGAATCACATTCAACGTAGGGCTGGTCACCGCGGTCAACCCGACGGGCATCACGCTTGCCGAGCCGCTCGTGGGCGGCGCTCCGGCGGCGGGCGCCAAATTGCAGCCGCTTACAGGCTTTGTCGATCGCGAAGGCGGAAGTTTCTATCAGGAGTGGTCGGCACTGTTTGTGATGGAAGGCAGCCAGGGAGAGAGAATTTTCTTTCACTACCCGCGACTTCAAACCATGGCCGGCGCGGAGGAGAATGCCGCGCCTCTTGCCGGCAAGCAGAAAACAGGCCATGCGCGGATTCAGCTCATGGGGCGGTTCATGGCGCTACCGGTTACGGACCCGCTGGACGGAGAGCGTGTCGTTTGTTACCGCAGCTTTCTGCCGGCTGCCAATGCATTGATCTAGTGTGAACAGGCCCTAGGCAAAGAACAAGTGAGCGAGCCAAGATGAAGATCACAATCCAGGGGCAGGACTACACAGCGGCCCTCGATGCGGCGCGTCCGTTGACCATCGAACGCAAGCTCAACGCGCCTTCCGTTTGCCAGCTGTGGTTGAGTTTGCCGGCGAATGGCAGCCTTGCCGCGCCGTCGCGCAATCAGTATCTGATGGTCATTGGCGATGACGGGACTATCTACTTCACCGGATACATCGCGGTCTCGCCCTTGCCTGAGTACGCAGGACTGGCGATGGAGGGACCACGCTATCGCATCGCGGTCCAGGCAGTGAGCGACGAGATGCTGCTCGATCAGCTATTGATGCCGACGACTGCAGGAGTTGCAGCCGAGACAGCTGGAACGCTCATCACGAGCCTGGTAGCTCATAGCGGATCCTCCGCAATCTCGACGCAAGGAGTTACTTTGAATGCGCCTATCGGCAACTTTGTTCCGGAGCTGGGCGCATCGTGGAGCAAGAGCGCCGGCCAGGTGGCCACACTGGCGCGTGCCGCATACCGGGTTGTCAACAACACCCTCTCGCTGGCCAGCGTGCAAAACACCGTTCATCCGCTGAGTGAAACCGACGGCTCGTTGAATCTGGCGAGCCTTGCGTTTACTGCGAGCGTAAAGCGCGCCCTTGCCAATGACGTAACGGTATGCGGCGAACACGAGCCGGTGGCCTACGTGACTGAGTACTTTCTGGGAGACGGCGTAACGACGCAGTTCTACCTTAGTGCCGACCCGTTCTTTCTGCCCTCCGCGAAGAGCACCCTGATCCACGAACTCTTCAACGAGCCTCTCATCAAAGCTTCGTTGTGGTCCAATTTCAGCTCGTCGGGGTACATCAGCCTGGGCCCAAGCGGTCTTACGATGGAAGGCGGCAACGGCATCGACGCCGAGACTGTGCTCTCCTGGATCGATCCGATCGAAATGGGCGGCACGCTGCTGCTGGAAGCGGTCGGCGTGAATCTGTCGCCGGGAAGTACCGGGGCGCTGGCCGGGTTTTTCACCGGGATTAACTCGCAATCCTCGGCGATCGCAGCATTCCAGGTGACTTCGGGACAGGGGACGGGCGCGGTGAGCGTGCAGCCTTTGATCATGGGTTATCCTGCCGGCTCGAGTTACGCACTGAGTCCGGCGGATCAATACACCCTCAGAGTCCGCGTGAATTGCCCAGAGATCGAGCGCGACCTCGGAGTCTACCGGTCGTTTGGCGACAACGGCGCTATCATGGCTGGTGGACAATTGGTTCAGGCGCCGGCGAGGATCCAGATGGAGATTCAGCCGTTCGTTGGCGGCGTCGGCGGCATGCCGGTTACTCTTTACGACGGGGCGCTGGCCGACATGCCGGAAACGTGCAATCTGGTGGCGGCCAGCAGCATCAACCTCATCGGTACAATGCGCGCATTGAACCTGACAAGTCTTGGCACCTGTTGGGTGGTGAGCACACCCGTCAGCGGCGGTCCGTACACGCGACGCATCGGCACCACCGCTCAGGCCGCAGAGTGCCACATCGAGCGAACGGGCAAACTTGTCTTTTACACGGGCTTTCAGCCAGCGGCCGGCGAACAGGTTGCGGTGAGTTATCGGACAATCGGAAGATCGGTTGGACGCATGGTGAACGTGGCCAGCCAGCAGGCTCTGGCCCAGGCAGGCGAACCCGCGATGGCCGCGTGGATTGGCACAGTCACGCAGCCCGCTCCGCGCAGCTCCCTCGATTGCCGCAATGCAGCGTCGGCGATTGAGCAGGCGGCGGCCGGCGTGAGCGCGCTTTGGAGTGGAAAATACAGCGGCACGCGAACCAGCTTCGCCTCCGACGTCTGGCCAGGCGATGCATTACAACTGAATGCTCCCTCGACCAACCTGAATGCGCAAGTTGTGGTGCGCAGCGTCAAGGTGAGCTACAGTGCCAGTCTTCCCGATCTGGTGGAGTATGCAATCGAGTTTGCCAATGATTGGGCCGACGATCTGGCCATCAAAACCAGCGCAACCGTGCCGGCGGATGCATGGCTTCCGGCCCCGATCGCTCCAATGGTGCTCGCCAATCTCACCGGCCTCACGGTGACCGCTCTCACCGGCAGCACGGTGACGATCAACGCCGGTGTCACGCCTCCGGCCGGTGGCGGATTTGAGATTCGATTGCGCGACTTCGATTTCATGCCGGGGCAGGATCCCGCTCTGGTTGCGCGGGCCACCGTGCCCATCATCACCTTTTTTCGCCAGAGCGCCAACGACCGTTTTTTTATCAGAATGTACGATGGCTCGACGCCGCCCAACTACTCGGAGTTTTCAACGGCACTCTTCATCAATCTGCCGGTGAGTTCGTGAATCGCAAATCTGTCAACGATCCCGGTGCCCCATCCCCTTGTGCTCGCGTAGGCGGACGAAGAATGGAAGGCGACCCAATGGAGTCCGTTTCATGCGGATGATGAATGAATTCGAAGCGCAGGTGCTAAGCGACCTGAGCGTACTCAAGACGCATATCACTGGCCTTGTGGGCGACGGCAACGGGGGGCGCATTGCGGAACTCGAGCGGCGCATGGACCGGCACGAGCAAAACTGGCAGCGTGCCAAAGGATTTCTAGCCGCCGTGAGTGTGGTGTTTGCGGTTATCGAAGTTGCAGTGCAGGCGTGGTTCCGGCGCTGACCGCACGAACTGCGGACCACGAAAGTTCACGCAACATTCCCGCGCAGCTCAGTCACTGCGCGCCCTTATAATCAGCCCTATGAGCACTCAGCCGTTGGTGGGCGTGGTGATGGGCAGCAAAAGCGACTACGAAGTCCTCTCTGCAGCCGTCGAAATCCTTGAGGCGCTCCATATTCCCCATGAGGCGCGCGTCGTGAGCGCGCATCGCACCCCTGACTGGCTCTTTGAATATGCCGACACAGCCAAAGCTCGCGGCCTGCGCGTAATAATTGCAGGAGCGGGCGGCGCGGCCCATTTGCCCGGGATGCTCGCCGCCAAAACGCTGGTCCCTGTGCTCGGTGTTCCGGTGGCCGCCACACAGCTCAACGGAATGGACTCACTCCTCTCCATCGTGCAGATGCCCAAAGGAGTTCCCGTGGGCACACTCGCCATCGGCAAGCCTGGAGCGGCCAATGCCGCGTTGCTCGCGGCTGAGATTCTCGCCACGCACGACGCCGCGCTCTACGAACGGCTCGCCGCATGGCGCGCAGCGCGCACCCAGGAAGTGCTCGATCAGAAGATCGATCAGGAGCTGCCGGGGTGAAACCCCTTCCCAGCGAAACAAAGCCTTCCAACTCCGCGCCGGCGAATTTGCGCGTCATTCTTCCCGGCTCGATGCTCGGCTTTCTGGGCGGTGGACAACTGGGCCGCATGACCGCCATCGCCGCGCGCACCATGGGCTATCGCGTGCGGGTGATGGATCCCGAGCCGGCATGCCCGGCGAGCTATGTGGCGGACGAAACCATCGTTGGCCGATGGGACGATGTGGATGCCGCGCGATACCTGGCGACGGGCGTCGATGCGGTCACGCTCGAGATTGAACAGATCGGCGTGGATGCGCTCTCCGCCGTCGCGCAACTCGCGCCGCTCCGTCCCGGCGTCGAGCCTATTCGCATCATCCAGGACAAGACACTGCAGAAGACGTGGCTCGCGGAGAACGGCTTTCCAGTCGGGCCATTTCGCGTGGTCCGCAGCGAGGCCGATCTCTGCGAGGCCGTGCCTGCGCTGGGCGGCAACGTCTATCTCAAGGTTGGCCGAGGCGGGTACGACGGGCGCGGCCAGGCACGTGTTGCGCACGGAGCTGACTTTGGACGGGCATGGCGAGAGTTAGGCGCCACGGCTGCGGTTGCCGAGCAGGCGCTCGATCTTGAATGCGAAATCAGTGTGATGGCCGCGCGGAATCCTGCCGGTGAGGTGCGAATTTACCCCGCGGCGCGAAACCATCACGAGAATCAGATTCTTGCCTGGAGCGTGCTTCCCGCCGGCGTGCCGACCCAGATCGAGTCGAAGGCCGGGGGACTGGCCGCCGCCATCATCGAGCGAATCGGCATCGAAGGCCTGCTCTGCGTGGAGTTTTTTATCACGCGCGCTGGCGACCTGCTGGTGAACGAGCTTGCCCCGCGCACTCACAACAGCTATCACCAGAGCGAGCGCGGATGCGCCACTAGCCAGTTCGAGCAGATGGTCCGGGCTCTCTGCAATCTGCCTCTTGGCGACACGAAGCTTATCGCGCCTTGCGCCATCGCCAACTTGCTCGGAGAGGTGTGGATCGACGCACCAAACGGCGCGCCCAACTTTGCCGCGGCACTCGAAGTGTCCGGAGTTCGCCTGCATCTCTACGAAAAACACACTCCGCGATGGGGCCGCAAGATGGGGCATCTGTCGAGCGTGGGCGTGACTACCGAAGAAGCGCTGGAACGCGTGCTGGAGGCGAAGCGCCGGCTCGGATGAATTTGCGGTGAACAGGCCACCGTAAAAGGGACGTGCTATGAACGCACTGGGAACCACAGCGCCGGAAGTCTCGTATGATCTCCTTGCATCTATCCGAGCACGGGAGATCTCTGTGCAAACCACTCTGTCCCCAGCATCGCCCACTCCCTCAGTTGAACCCGCGCGCACCCCATCCACACGTCCCTGGCTTCTCGGCTCGGGGCTCGCCGTACTCATCCTTGTACTGATCAAGATCGCGGTGCATCTCTACACGGGACGACGCTATGGTTTCTTCGTCGATGAGCTCTATTACATGGATTGCGCGCGGCATCTTGCCTGGGGCTACGTCGATCAGCCGCCACTCGTGGCATTGCTGGCGTGGCTTGAGCATGCCGTCCTCGGCAACTCGCTGCTTGCGCTGCGCAGCCTCACGATCCTTGCCGGCGCGGCGGAGATTGTGCTCACCGGCCTCATTGCGCGTGAGCTTGGCGGCGGCCGCTTTGCGCAGTTCCTCAGCGCAATGTGCGTGCTCGTTGCTCCGGGCCTGCTCGGCGTCGATCACTTCTTCAGCATGAACAGCTTTGAGCCGCTCTTCTGGATGGGCTGCGCCTGGCTGATGATCCGCATTGTCCGCACAGGCGACGCGCGGCTTTGGCTCTGGTTCGGAGTGGTTGCGGGACTGGGCCTCGAAAACAAATACTCCATGGGCCTTTTCGGCTTCGCGCTGGTTGCCGGCCTGCTTCTCGCGGGGCAATATCGCTTGTTTGCATCGCGCTGGTTCTGGATGGGCAGCGCAATCGCCTTGCTTATCTTCCTGCCCAACCTGATCTGGAACATCGTTCATCACTTTCCGTTCCTTGAGCTTCAACAGAACATCAAGCGCAGCGGCCGCGACGTGGCTCTCTCGCCGCTCGCCTTTCTTGGACAGGAGTCGTTGACCATGCTGCCGCTCAGCCTGCCCATCTGGCTCGGAGGGCTCTGGTTCTTCTTCTTCAATGCGCGTGGCCGCGCCTATCGCTTTCTCGGCTGGGCATGGGTGATCACCGCCGGCGTCATCATGATCTTGAGCCCGCGCATTTACTACCTGTTTCCCGCCTTCCCGGTTGTATTTGCGGGCGGCGCGGTGTTGTGGGAGCATCTGCTTCGCCGTCGCGGCTTTGTCATCCTCAAGGCGGCGTGGGTCACGCTGATGATTCTGATGGGAGCGGTGCTGGCGCCGATTGTGATTCCCGTGCTCTCACCAGAGGGCTACATCCAATATGTCAAAGTGACGCACCTGGAGCAGCCCCGCATCGAGAACAACCAGCTTGGTCCGCTGCCGCAGCTTTTTGCCGACCAGTTCGGCTGGCCTGAGATGGCCGCGACGGTTGCATCGGTCTACAACAGTCTTCCCGCCGACGTGCGGCCGCGAACGGCCATCTTTGCGCAGAGCTACGGCCAGGCCGGGGCGATTGATTATTACGGCCCGGCGCTGGGCCTGCCGCAGGCAATCAGTGGGCACCAAAGTTTGTACCTGTGGGGTCCGCGCGGCTACACCGGCGAGAGCATGATCGTCATGGGCGATCGGCGCGCGCGGCTCGAACAGATCTTCACTTCGGTCAAGTGGATGGCCAAGGTCGACCACCCCTACTCCATGCCCTACAACCATGTGGATGTTTACTGGTGCCAGGGATTGAAGCAGCCGCTGGCCGAGTTCTGGCCGCAGGTTAAGAAGTGGGATTGAGGTAAACTGCGAGGCAGTGATCTTGCCAACTATTGCCAATCGGCTTACTCTAGATGTAGGCGAGGTCAGCCATGCCAACCCGTAATATTAACCTGACGCCCCAGTTGGATAAATTCGTTGAAAGCAGAATCAAGCGTGGCCATTACGCAAACGCCAGCGAAGTGCTCCGCGCTGGCTTGCGGGCGCTGAATAAGGCTGAAAAAGAAGACGAGGCAAAGCTGGAAGCTCTGCGCGCTGCTGTCCTTGCAGGCGAGGAGAGCGGGGTGGCCGAGGGCGACGTTTTTGGAGAGATACGTGATCGTGTGCGCATGCGTGCCCGGATGAAGCGCGGGGCCTGAGAATTGCCAGCTTACAGATTATCGAGACTGGCCCGCCTCGACCTGATCGACATCGCCGATTACACGCTCGACACCTGGAGCATGGACCAGGCCCTACGATACCTCGATAGCCTGGAAGTCTGCTTCAATCGACTTTCCGAGACGCCGAAAATCGGTCGCCGTTGTGACCGAATTCGGCCGGGATACCGCCGCGTTGAGCACGAGAGGCACGTCATACTTTACCGTTCGGATGCCGACGGAATCTTCATTGGCCGAGTCCTTCACCAAGCGATGCTTCCGAGCGAGCATCTGATTGAGGACGAGTAATCACCCATTCGATACGGACACAGGGGCGCAAGGAGGAATACCTGGCGGTCGGCTAACTTCTTGGACAGCGTGGGGCAGCGTGGTCCTCGGGAATCGAGGCATCATAGAGACGGACCGGAATCGTACCCTCTAGCCCTATAAGGCGGTAATAAGTCTCTGGAAATACGAAGAGAAGCTCTGGCGACTCTTGGGCGAAGTAATCCCAGCCGTCCGATTCAGGTTTCACTCGCAGATAGTCAACCGAAATGATTTCCGCTTTTAAGTACTGAGTGGTAGTCAGTCCGTGTTTGAGAGTGATGCTGTCTGCAGTGACCGCCAACGGTTTTCCCTTGATCACCCTTCCGCCGCGCATCTTGAGAACGAGTGCCTCATGTGGAACCACATGCGCTGCCTGTACATCAGCCCATGAACTAATGGCCGAAAAGAGGAGTGCATCCCCTTGAACCACCTGCAGCAAATCGGCCCGCTCAATTGCAATAGGAGGCTTTTTGTACGGTTGAATTGTTATCGCGCTGCCGTCCACCTTGGAGATGGGCCCGTAGACACAAGTTCCGTCCCGCTTCACAAATGCAAGGGTAGCGGAATGCGTAATGCCTCTCAGGGTGTCCGGGGTCGACTGCGAAAAGGCGCAAAGATCAAGTTGCAGGAGGATCAGGACGGCGGCTATTCCGAAGGCATTCAGGTCCCTTGGATCGTTCATCGCGTTGCATCCCCAGTTGTCCGCTTGAATGTAATCTACCAAGGGTAAACACGCCGAAGGGGCATGATGCTATTGTAAGCGCAGACGATGAACGGTGCTCTTGCCGGGTGGCGAAGAGGCTCCGGTGGTGGGGTAGCTGGAGCTGCTCAGTGGTACTCCCTATTCGCCTTTTTGCCAGCGCTTGGGACGCTGGTTGGCCTGGAGGATCTTCTTGCGCAAACGCAGTGACTTCGGCGTTACCTCGACCATCTCGTCTTCGGCGATAAACTCGATGGCCTGCTCGAGGTTGAGAGCCTTCACCGGCACCAACCGAATGGCCTCATCGGCACTGGATGCGCGCATGTTGGTCATCTTCTTTTCGCGCACCACGTTCACGTCGAGGTCGTTGTCGCGCGAGTGCTCGCCGACAATCATCCCCTCGTAAACCTCAACGCCGGCGCCCGTAAAAAGAATCCCGCGCTCCTGCAGGCCGTTCAGCGAGTAAGTCGTAGTCAAGCCCTGCCGGTCAGAGATCAGCGCGCCGGTAGGCCTCTGCGGAATCTCGCCTTGGTAAGGGATATAGCCGTCGAAGAGCGCGTTCATCACGATGGTTCCGCGCGTCTCGGTCAACATTTCACTGCGCAGCCCGATGAGCCCGCGACTGGGCACACGAAACTCCAAACGCACGCGGCCTGAGCCATGATTGTGCATCTTGGTCATCTCGCCCTTGCGCGGCCCCAGCTTTTCGATCACCGTGCCGGTGTAGGCTTCGGGCACGTCGATGGTCAGGTGCTCCACCGGCTCCATGCGCTGGCCGTCGACGGTCTTGGTGACGATCTCTGGGCGGCCTGCCGACAGTTCAAATCCCTCGCGTCGCATCATCTCAATCAAGATTGCAAGCTGCAGTTCGCCGCGGCCCAGCACCTTGAACGTATCCGGCGAGCCCGTATCTTCCACGCGAATCGAAACATTGGTGAGCAGTTCCTTTTCAAGGCGCTCGCGCAGATTGCGGCTGGTGACGTAGGTGCCCTCGCGCCCGGCAAAGGGCGAGTTGTTCACGCTGAATTGAATGGCGATGGTCGGTTCGTCAATCACAATCAACGGCAGCGGCGACGGATTTTCGACGCTGGTGATGGTCTCGCCGATGGTGATGCCTTCAACGCCGGCCACGGCGATAATGTCGCCCATGGTGGTCTCGGTCGTCTCAGTCCGCTTGAGGCCGTTGAAGGTGAAGAGCTTGGTGATGCGCGTCTTCATCAGCGAGCCGTCGCGCTTGGAGATGATCACATCGTCTCCCGCGTGAAGCGTTCCCTGAAAGACGCGGCATATGGCGATGCGGCCAAAATAGTCTGAGTAATCGAGATTCGTTACCAGGATCTGCAAAGCACCTTCGGCGTCGCCTGTTGCCGCAGGGATCGTCGAAACGATGCTCTCGAAGAGCGGCTGCAAATCCGTGCCCGGCTTGGCCAGATCGAGCGTTGCAGTGCCCGCTTTGGCAACCGCGTAGAGCACGGGAAAATCGAGCTGCGATTCTTCCGCGTCAAGGTCGATGAAAAGGTCGTAGATCTCGTCCAGAACTTCCTGCGGGCGCGCATCGGGGCGGTCGATCTTGTTGATCACTACAATCGGCTTCAGCTTGGCTTCGAGCGCCTTCGACAGCACGTAGCGCGTCTGCGGCAGCGGCCCCTCGGCTGCATCCACCAGCAGCATCACGCCGTCCACCATCTTGAGCGCACGCTCCACCTCGCCGCCAAAGTCGGCGTGGCCCGGCGTATCCACAATGTTGATCTTGCCGCCGGCAAAGTTGATGGCCGTGTTCTTGGCCAGGATGGTGATGCCGCGCTCCCGCTCCAGTTCGTTCGAGTCCATCACCCGATCGGCCACCTGCTCGTTGGCGCGGAAGGTGCCCGACTGCCGCAGCATGGCGTCTACAAGGGTTGTCTTGCCATGGTCGACATGGGCGATGATGGCGATATTGCGTATCGTCTGGGTCACAGGGGAGATTTTCCTTTTTGTTCGGGTCCGCGTCGCCGGGCGAGTGGACTATGGGGTTGGAGGCGCCACCGCGGCGAATTGCCACACGGTGCGGCAGTCTCCATTCTACCAGCAGCGGGATTTTGCCCCGGTTGGTGATTGGGCACCGTCCAACTTCTGTGCGGGAACGAGAATGAAGGCGTTATATGGATTACCATTCGCAGTGAGAGCCGCCGGGGCTAAGGCTGGAGCCGCCGCCGGGTGGGCGCGGACGAGAAAGGCAGAAAGGTGAGCAAGTTGCTGAATCGACATAGCCTTGCCGCCGTGGCGCTGGCTGCCATTGGGGTCCTGCTTTGCCTGCGCGCGCCAGCGCAGGCTCCGCCGGATAAGGACGGATCAGCTCAAACCGCACCCGCACACGGCTCGGTCGAGGGCGGCGTCTACATCGATTCCCGGTTCGGCCTGCGCTACACCTTCCCCGCTTCACTTGAGGTGCAGACCTCGCTCAACGGCATGCCCGTCGGCACCGGCCAGAAAAACGGCAACAGCGAAATTCTGTTTGCGGCGCTCGAAAGGCCCACCGGCCAGGTTCGCAGCGGCGTCTTCATTACGGCGGACCCGGTCGGCGCGCTTGAGGTCACCGACATCGAGCAGTTCATGCGCCTGATGATCGGCCAATCCACCACCTTCAAAGGCAAGGTCGAGCTGGAGCCGGTGCTGATCGCCGGCCGCACCTTCTATAGATCCAACGCAGGCGGAGGCTCAGGCGGAGACACGCCGACTCGCTTCTATGGCGCGCAGGTAGGGACCTCCTGCAACGGCCAGTTTCTGATTTTCTGGTTTTCCGGAGCCGCGCGCGCCGTGATCGATCTGCTGGTCCACTCCATGGACAGCATGAAGCTGACCTGCCCGGCTGACTGAGCCTGCGATGTGCGTTAGCTCACGCGCTCATTAGCTCTCGACACGGCCCTTCATATCCCCAAATGAAATTCGCCATTCCAAATTGGGAAAGTTCATTCGGGATGAAGTTTTGCTGGAACCATGGCTTTACAGCTGTCGTAATCGCGATTAAAGGCAACCAAAATGAAAAGCGATCTGAAAGTTGCGATCCGCAAATTGGCGAAGTCTCCCGGCTTCGCTTTGACGGCAATCCTGACATTGGCTTTGGGAATCGGGGCGAATGCGGTTGTATTCAGCGTGCTCAACGCGCTGGTACTGCGGCCAGTTGACGTCCCGAATGGCAAGAATCTCTATACGTTGCAGCGCTTTCAATATCCTTCCCAGTCTTATCCAGATTTCATCGACCTGCGCGACCGGAATCGAACTTTCGAAAGCATGATGATGTTCGACCTGGTCGGCCCAGTCGGCTTCGATACCGGAGGAAATCCAACGACGGCGTGGCCCTACCTTGCCAGTGGGAATTACTTTGACACACTCGGCATTCAACCTTACCGAGGCCGGTTCTTTCACGCCGCCGACGAAAGCGGTGTCGGCAGCGCTCCGTATGTCGTCTTGAGCTACGCCTACTGGCATGGCAAGATGCATGACGATCCGAACGTTATAGGCCGGACCGCGCTGATTAACAAGCACCAGTTCACCGTCATCGGCATAGCGCCGCCTTCATTTCGCGGTACCGAGCTGTTCTTTCTACCCGCCATGTGGATTCCGATGGTCGAGAAGCCCATCATTAGCGGCTACAACGGGCTCCAGGATCGCGGCAATCACTCCGGATTCGTCGAGGGCAGACTAAAGCCCGGCGTGACGCCGGCGCAGGCGGTTGCTGACCTGGATGCTCTCGGCGCATTGCTAGCGAAGGCCTACCCAGGAGACGACGCCGGCTTGAAGTTCACCCTGGCACGTCCCGGCCTGATCGGAGACACTCTCGGTGGACCGGCGCGTGCGTTCGTCGCAGGTCTCATGCTGCTCGCCGGCCTCATTCTGCTGGCTGCATGCACCAACCTGGGAAGTCTGTTTGCAGCGCGGACTGCGGATCGTGCGAAGGAAACGGCGTTGCGCCTGGCGCTTGGCTCAAATCGCGGCCTCATCCTGCGCCAGATGCTCACCGAAACAGTGCTTATATCTATTGTTGGAGGAGCAATGGGAATGGCAGGTGGAATTCTCATTCTTCGCGTTCTCAGCGCGTGGCAGCCGATTCCGGATATTCCCATTAACGTGCCGGTAAATCCTGACGTATCTACGTATGCCGTCGCGTTGGTACTTGCATTGGGCAGCGGCCTGCTGTTCGGAATCATGCCCATTCGCCAAGTCACGCGCACCGATCCCTGGCAGGTGATGCGAACCGGGGGCGGATTCATGGCAGGCACACCGCGCTTCACCCTGCGAGACGTTCTTCTTGTCGTGCAGATTGCCATCTGCGCGGTGCTCGTCACCTCTTCACTCGTGGCAGTGCGCGGGCTGGTGCGCTCGTTGCACAGCAACTTCGGCTTTGAACTCAAAAACGCGATGACCGTTGAGAGCCAGCTGAATATGGCAGGCTATACCGGCGACCGGGCCACCCAAATGGAGCGCCGCATGATCGATGCCGCCAAATCGATTCCCGGTGTCACGGCGGTTGGCTATGTCGATCACCTGCCTCTCGGCCCCAGCGGCGGCGACTCGGAGGTCTTCTCCGACAGCACAAACGATTTCCGGCCCACCAACCGCGCTGCGGGCGCGAAAGACTACAAAATCTCTCCAGGCTATATAGAGGCGGCCGGCACCACGCTGCTCGCGGGGAGGGATCTCACATTCGCCGACAATGAGAAATCGCCAAACGTGGCCCTGATCAATCGCAAGTTTGCGGTAAGCCTGTTCGGATCGGTCGAGAAGGCCGTCGGAGGCCATTTCAAGTTCTATGGGGGAAAACGCGCCGAGGTTGTGGGTGTGGTTGAAGACGGGAAGTATCAAACGCTGACCGAGGATCGACAGGCGGCCATGTTTCTGCCGTTCCAGCAAGAACCGTCAGGCGATGCTTTCCTCGTGGTACGGTCGAGTCGAGATTCTGCGGAGATTGCCAGCGCACTGGAGCGCACCATGCGCGGGTTAGACTCGGGGTTGCCCTTCTCTGTCAAAACATGGAGCGATCAGATGGGTTGGGCACTTTTTGCCGCACGTGTGGCTACGGTAGCGTTGGGCGTGCTTGGCCTGTTGGGTGCGATGCTGGCCGTGACAGGAATCTTCGGCATGGCCTCCTACACAGTTAGCAAGCGCCTGCGCGAGCTGGGGATTCGGTTGGCACTGGGTGCGACGCGGAGGCAGGTGCTTCGCGCAGCGCTTGGACGTTCGGTCGCGCTGCTATCTCTCGGATCCGTAGCCGGAATGGTGTTGGGCGTCCTGGCGTCCAAAGTTCTGTCGTTTATCGTCTACCAGGCTGCGCCGAAGGATCCTGTGGTCTTGGGCGGAGTTGCTCTTGCCATGTTGTTGTTGGGGCTGGCGGCAGCCTGGATTCCAGCGCAAAGAGCCCTTGCCGTAAATCCCACGATCCTGATGCGGGAAGAATGAAGGAAAACCGAATGACGAGGGTAAGGGGGGACTGGCTGCGAGCGGAACCTCTCCCTTGCCCTTCGCGCATCGTCAATGCGTGGGCGGGACGAACTCGCTGGGCAGGGCCGAGCCGGTGCCGAAGAAGAACTCTTCCATCTGCTCCACCAGGAACTGCTGTGCCTGCGGCGTCCAGGGCTGGAGCCGGTACTCATTCAGCAGCATCTTCTGGCGGTCGATCCACTCCCCCCACGCAGCCTTCGAGACATTCTTGTAGATCTTCTGGCCAAACTCCGAGTCGAAGGGCGGCTCGTCGAGGCCCTCCATCTCCTTCTTGTTGCGAACGCAAAAAACCATGTGTGCCATGCGCAGTGCTCCCAACCCCATTGTAGGCGAGCCAGCACTCCCCGGCTCCCACTCAATGAACTATGCACGGCGTCCCCTCTCTGCTTGCCATTTAACCCCCAAATTTCTCGTTCCTTTGTGCCCACCTCCCGCACCGTAACCTCTAGACCCTAAACCCTAAACCCTATACCCTGCCCTTATGTGCGGCCGCTTTGCCCGTCGATCCACGCAGGAGGTCCTCGCCGACTGGTTTGGCGTGGAACTCGAGGATATGCCGTGGTTCGCGCCTACCTTCAACGCCACGCCGCAGAGCACGCAGCCCGTGGTTCGTCTCAACCGCGACTCTGGCAGCCGCGAATTCGCGCTGATGCGCTGGGGCCTGGTGCCTTTCTGGGCCAAGGACCCCAAGTTTGGCTACTCCACATTTAATGCCCGCGCTGAGGAGGTTCCCACAAAGCCCGCCTACCGCGAAGCGCTGAAAAAGCGGCGCTGCCTGGTTCCCGCCGACGCATTTTATGAGTGGCAGCGCCTCGACAAGAAGAACAAGCAGCCCTACGCCATCGCCCTCAAGAGCGGAGAGCCTTATGCATTTGCCGGCTTGTGGGAGACCTGGAAGCCCCAGGCGGGTTCCCCGCTCGAGACGTTCACCATCCTCACCACCGACCCCAACGAACTGATGCAGCCGATTCACAACCGCATGCCGGTGATTCTTGAACCTCAGGATCACGAACGCTGGTTAGACCCCGGCGATCCGGCCCGCCCGCCCGTCGATCTTCTCCGCCCCTATCCTGCGGAGAAGATGCAGGCGTGGCAGGTGAGCCAGCGCGTGGGCAATGTGCGCAACAACGATACGGACCTGCTCGCGCAAGCCCCTCCCGATCGGCTCTTTTAGAGCCCGTTCACGCAGCAAACTTGGGCTTTGCGGGCAGTTCCTGGCCTTTTCAGGCGATTGTCAATGCACCTTCCGTAGCAGGTTCCATAGCACGGATACACCTTGACAGCGAATTCGATCGAAGGTTTCCTTGATGTAACCCAAGCAAGGCCCGTTGTTTGTGGGCCCGCACTTGCCCTGAGTTGAGCACCGGGTCGCGCAGAGCTGGGCTCGAGTTGAGAGCTCGCGATTCCGGCCAACCACCATGATTGCGAAAGGAACCAACATGTCCGAAACGATTCAGTCTGGCATCACTGACAACGGCGCCGGTGGAATAGCCTACATCTCTCCTTTTCCGGCGATCGTCTTTCTGATGATCGACCCCTACAAGACCCGGCCTTACATCCGGTTCCACGCGTTGCAGTCCATTTTTCTCTTTCTCACGTGGTTCATCCTCTCGATCGCGATTTCCTTTGTGATGATCTTTGGGATGGTCTTCGGCTTGCTCCGCGCGGGAGTCGTGGCGCCCATCTTCTGGATGGTTTGGGTCGTTGGCTGCGTGATTTGCGCAGTCGCCGCCCTGAACGGCAAGTACTTCAAGCTGCCTGTCATCGGGCCTATCGCAGACCGGCTGGCCAACAAATAGCCTGTAGGGCATGGCAGGTTCCGGAACGGTTCTAACGCGCCCACAGCTCCAGAATTTTTGACGAGCGGCCCCTCCCGGTGGCCGCTCCGCTGCCGGAGCGTCTGCCCCCATTTTTCGCCTTTTCCACAACTCCTTCACCCTGTCTGCAATTCCTTCTTGACAAGCCAACAGGCTGTGGTTCTTCTTATCTTGTTCCAGTTGAGCCCTTAAGGTCGTATTTCCCCTGCCGGGAGACCCCAGCGAAGTTGCCCCATCAGCCGAACTCAAGCGCGTCCGCGCGATCCCGGCAAATGCTTCTCCAACCCTGCGATTCCGAAGAACAAGGAGCTCCGATGACCGAAGCAGCCCCTCAAATCGGCTTGAACGAAAACAGCACCTGTGGCCTGGCGTATCTCACCTTTATCCCGGCCATCATCTTTCTGGTAACCGCACCCTACAACCAGAATGCCAATGTCCGTTTTCACTCCTGGCAGTCGATCTTCCTCACCGTCGCTGCCATTGCTGCCATGTTCGTGCATATTGTTCTGATAATGGTTCCGATTATCGGGTTCTTCATTTCGCTGCTGATCACTCTCGGATTTTTCATCCTCTGGCTCATCCTCATCATCAACGCCTTTAATGGCAAGCGCATCAACATTCCATTGCTGAGCGACCTGGCGGCAAAGCAGGCAGGCGCTTAAATAGCCACATGCAACCGGAAGCGGCTTCGCCCGGTGACCGCTCTAATCCGGCACTGCTTGCCGCGTTTTTCTAGCTTCTCCTGCACTTCTTTCTTGACAACCTCACAAGCCATCGTTCTTCTTATCTTGTTCCACACACACGCTCTCGATCCAAATCCCATTGCCGACGCCTCCCAATCCCCTTGAGCCGGCGCCGAGCGCACAACATCCGGTCGTACAACCCAGACTCGATCAAAAAGGAGTTGCCGTGCCAGAAGATACCGTGCAATCCGGACTCAATGACAACACCGCGGGCGCTCTTGCCTACATCACCATCATTCCGGCGATTATTTTCCTGGTCGCCGCTCCTTACAACCAGAACTCCTACATCCGTTTCCACGCCTGGCAATGCATCTTTCTCCACATTGCCTGGTTTGCCATCGGAATCATCGCCATCATTCCGATTCTCGGATGGATCGTATTTGCCGTTGGCGCAATCGTGCTCTTTATCGCGTGGATCATGTGCATCCTCAAAGCGCTCAAGGGCGAACGATTTAAGCTGCCTTTTATCGGAGACCTGGCCGAAAAGCAGGCTGGAGCCTGATTGGGCTCGATTGTTCGGGCAGTTCTAGTGTTCAGCGGCGCTCTGGCTTCCCAAGCCTCAGCGCCGTCTGCCTTTTCTGTGGAACTTCTTTTTGGCCTTTGGCCCAGATTGGACATCTGAGGCGCGTTTGCTCTTTTTCGGCTTGCGTGGGGCATTGCCCGTGGGCTTGCCGGTTAGCGGAATCCCCTCTTCCACAAGCGAGAACTGCAGCCTGCGCTCCTGCGCCAGGATGCGATCTAGCACCACCTGTACGCGATCTCCGGCCCTGAACCGCCGCCCCGTGCGCTCGCCGATAATCTCGTGGGTATTTTCGCGCCAGGTGTAGCGATCGTCGCGCAGCGAGTCGATCGGGACCAGACCCTCCACGAACAGGTCAGTCAGCTCAACAAACAAGCCGAATTTGGCCGGGTTCAGAACCAGCGCGGCAAACTCCTCGCCCACGCGGTCCTCCATGAACTTCACCTTTTTCCACTCCACCAGCTCCCGCTCCGCTTCGGCGGCACGGCGCTCGGTCAAGCTCGTCTCTTCGGCAATCTGTGCCAGCTCCGCTTCAGGGATGGGCGGCTCACCCTGGTAGGCGTACGGCTGGTTTGGCGACTTGCCGCGCGACTCCGGGTGCCCCATCCTAGGCGCGTCGTTGCTCTTGCGCCTAGGGTGGGAGTCCATGTTGCTTCCAAACCCGCCCTCATTCGGATGCGTCCACGGCGATGCATGACGTCCATGCGCAACCTCGCCCTCGCCGAGAACCCCAGAACTCAGGAGCGCCTTGGTGATGCGATGCACGATCAGGTCAGGATAGCGACGGATCGGCGAAGTGAAGTGTGTGTAGCTTGGCGCGGCCAGAGCGAAGTGTCCCTCGTTGATCTCGGAATAGCGCGCCTGCTTGAGCGAGCGCAGCATCAGGTAGCTCAGGATTCGCTCTTCCGGCTTACCCTCGATCCGCTTGGCCAGCTTCTGATACATGCGCGGAGTTACGGGGATGTCCTCGACTACTTCGTGCGTCTTTACGTTGCGGCCTGAGCGCTGTGCGTCGCGCCGGTCGCCCCGCGTCTGGATGCGCTTGACAGGCAGCGCACCCAGCCCCAGCGAGTAGCCAAACGACGCAGCAAGCTCCTCAAATTGGACAACACGCCGCGCCTCGGGCTTTTCATGGATGCGATAGATCGACGGCACGCCCAGGTCTTCATGCCACGTGGCCACACACTCGTTTGCCGCCAACATGAACTCCTCGATGAGCCGGTTCGCCCAGGTTCGCTCGGCGCGGGTCACGCCGCGCATCTGTCCGTGTTCGTCAAACTCGATCACCGGCTCCGGCAGGTCGAAGTCGATGCTGCCGCGCTCCTCGCGCCGGTCGTTCATCAGGCCGGCCAGCTTGCGCATTCGTTCGAAGTTGGGCACAAGTTGCGCGTAGCGTGCACGAACCTCGGTATCGCCCTCGAGTATCGCGTGGACTTCGGTGTAGGTCATCCGCGCCGCTGAACGAATCACTCCTTCGACAATTTCGTAGCTCTCGATGCGGCCAGAGGCGTCAAGCTGCATGATGCAACTCAGCACCAGACGGTCCTCGCCGGGTCGCAGGCTGCAAATGTTGGTGGAGAGTTCCTGCGGCAGCATCGGAATCGCGCGGTCCGGGAAATACACGCTCGTTCCGCGAATTCGTGCTTCCAGATCAAGATCCGTTCCCTCGCGCACATACTCGGCCACGTCGGCAATGTGAACCTGCAACTCGTAACCGTCGCCGCGTTCGGTCACAAGCACGGCATCATCGAAGTCGCGCGCCGTCTCGCCGTCGATGGTCACAATGGGGAGATCGCGAAAGTCGCGCCGGCGTTCAACTTCGGCAACGTCCAGGTGCGCCACGGCCCGCGCCTCGGCGAGGACATTCTCGGGAAACACGCGCGGGAGTTGATGCTTGCGGATCATCATCTCCACGTCCACGCCAAAGTCGTCAGGATCGCCCAGCACCTCGATCACGCGGCCAATGGGCGGACGTGTCGGCGTGGGCCAACTTGTGATCTCCACGTCCACAATCAGCCCCTCAAGACTCGTGCCTTGGGAATCGTCGTACACTCCACTCTTTGCCGCCTCTGCACCAAGCACCCGGTGCGGCGTCGAAATCTCTTTCTCGGTTGGGACTTCCGCGCCCGGAGGAATAAGAATTGGCTGCGTCATCCGCTCGTCGAAGGGAAGCACCGTGTTGCCCTGCGCGCGCTCCGAACGGGCATAGCGGAATGTGCCAACCACCGTGGCGTTGCGGCGCTCCATGATGCGCACGATCCGGCCCATCCTGCGGCCATCGGCTTTGGGCGGTTCCACCTCAACCAGCACCTGATCGCCCTGCATCGCGCCGTTGATCTCGTTCGGCGGAATGAAGATGTCGTCCGACCCCACTGCCTGCCGTGCATTCGGCCGAACAAATCCATATCCGTCTCGATGCAAATCGAGCCGCCCGGCGGCGAGGTTGTCGCGCGTCCCCGCGGCTGTCCGGGGAATTCCCCAGTGCTCACGGTCCAGCTTCACCAGCGCACCGCGTGCGGTCAGCCGGGCCAGCTGCTCCAGCAGCAAACGGCGCTCGCGCCCGCCGCTCAGGCTCAGCTCGCGCACCAGCTGCTTGTATCCGCCCTTCTGGCCCGCCGAGCGGGAAATTTTTGCCAGCAGCTCCTGATCGGTCATAGCTCAAGGGTACAGCCTGTTTGCTCTTGCGCTGCTTTCGACGGGCCATTGCTCTGGAGCCAAACGCCGAACAGCTTTTGTCGATTCAACCCGAAACGTGCGTCGATCTGTTGTCACAGTTGGCTACCGCTTTGCTCACTTTTTCGGTCCGTTCGTCTTCAGCTGCCGTGCGGGTCTAAAATAGCCCCATCGGACTGCCCCGGCGGGTCCCAAAAAGCGCCTCGCCAAGTCGAACTGTGGTATTTAGGCCGAAGCCGGGCCCTCAGGCAAATCGCTGTTTTCAAATTCCGGGTTGAAGGCACGGCCGCCGCTCGTTCAACCCAGTCCCCCGAAGGACAGAAAAGGATTACACCGTGAGTGCAATGTGGAAACCAAATCAAACCGGATCCATCACCCCCAACCCCACCCCTGAGCCCGCGCGTCCCTCCACTCCGGCCCCAGCCTTTGAGGCGCCAGGGCGCTCCGCCCCGGCGGTCACCAACGAACAGGCCACCATCGGCAAGGGCCTCTACATCAAAGGCGAGATCAACGGCTCTGAGTCGCTGTTTATCGATGGCAAAGTCGAGGGCAGTGTCAATCTTCCCGGCAATCGAGTCACCGTGGGCCGTAACGGGCAGGTATCTGCCAGCATCAATGCCCGCGAGATTGTCGTGCTCGGCAAAGTTCGCGGAAACGTAGTTGCTTCCGATCGAGTTGACATCCGAGCTGAGGGTGCGCTCACCGGCGACGTTGCGGCTGCCCGCATCAGCATTGAAGACGGCGCATTTTTCAAGGGTGGCATCGACATTCGCAAGCCCGACGCGAAACCTGCACCGAACGGTTCTGCAGGCATGGCCGATACACCTCGGCCGGTCGCTGCGCCAGCCGAACAGGCCAAGCTGATTTAGGGCAGGTTTCTTCCACCGTTCAGAATCCCTCGCCCCGTCGGGGGATTCTGTGTTGTGGAGGTCGAGCCGCGACAACCTGAGTTCGGCCTGAGATGCTCTCTAACCGACGCGCGCCTGCGCCGGACCCAGCCTTTTCGCGCTCATCGCAGCCCCAGCCGCTTCATTGCCACGCGTGGAAGAGCCGACCCGGTTTTCTCCAGCACGAAGACTGCAATAAGCGTCCACAGCAGCGAGCCGGCGATCAGCTCCGCACCATCGAGTCTCCGGGCTGTCAACCAAAGGTGGGGGGCGCCGGCCGACCCTGCCAGCGCATGCAGGCCGAGCACAGCGCCCCACACCGTTGCGCCTCCGGCCAGCGCGGCCAGCAGGCAGCGACCCATCTCGGCATAATCCAGGCTCGCCAGCGAGACCATCCGCCTCTGGTGCAGCAGCAGGGAAATCGTCAACGTCTGCAATCCAATCCCGATGTTCGACGCGATTGCGAGCCCCATGGCTCCCTGCCAGTGGTAGAGCGAAGCATAGATCGGCCACGAAACCAGCGTCACTACTGTGCCTGCTGCCATCGGCGCAAAGGTGTTGCCTGCGGCATAGAAGGCGCGCGCATAGATGGCCTGCGCGCACCACAGAAACGTCGCCAGAGAGAACACGGCGAAGTAGGTGGCGCACGCACGGGAGTCTTGCGCGGAGAACCGCCCGCCCAGAAACAGCAGCTCCACCAGCGGCTGGGCCAGCGCTACCATCCCCGACGCAACCAGGATCCCCAGCGACGCAACCCGCGACACAGAGTCCGCCACTCCCGTGGCAAATTCGTATTTTTTCTGCTTCGACCACAGGCTCGCGAAAAACGGCATCGACGCCGCGCCCGCTCCCTGCGCCAGCACCGACATGGGCGCGCCGAACAGCTGTTTGGCATAGCTCATAAGCGAAACTGCTCCGCTTGTCCCTGACGCAAAGTGCGCAATGATCCAACTGTCGGCGGTCACCAGCGAAACGCCCACAATCAGCGGCAACGAAAGCCGTACCCACTCGCGCAGGCCCGCATCCCCAAAGTCAAGAATCGGCCGGTAGCGCACGCCGGCACGCCTCGCATAGATGTAGTTGAGCAAGAACGGCCCGAAGAACGCACCGGCGACCGTGCCGATAGCCAGCGACGAAACGCCGATCTGTTTCACCAGCAGCAGGCCGCCCACAATCGTGCCCAGCCCATAGATCAGCGGCGTCACCGCCTGCACGCTGAACTGCTTGCGCACCAGTTGC
>Ga0302324_100004373_pt1 | contig 31292 bp, 27 predicted proteins | sample Palsa_T0_1_FD_201949 | JGI IMG/M metagenome (GOLD analysis project Ga0302324, IMG submission 201949) | Peat permafrost microbial communities from Stordalen Mire near Abisko, Sweden - Palsa_T0_1 | ecosystem: Environmental > Terrestrial > Soil > Palsa > Peat permafrost | place: Sweden: Abisko... | reverse complement strand
CCAGCGGGCATCCAAGACCTCTACGCAACGCTCGCAGCCGACACCAGGCGCAACGAGCTCATCCTCAATGACGTGATTGGAGCGCTCGAACAGCGGCGCTCACCGATTCTACTCACAGAGCGCAAAGATCATCTCGAGTACTTCGCCGCACAGCTGTCGAGAATCGCACGCCATGTGGTTGTGCTACAGGGCGGTGTAAGCGCCTTAGCGCGGCGCGACGTGAAGCGGCAACTCGCGGCCATCCCGGACGCCGAGGAGCGACTCGTGCTCGCCACGGGCCGCTACATTGGCGAAGGTTTCGACGATGCTCGGCTCGATACGCTTTTTCTCGCTCTACCGGTTTCGTGGAAGGGGACATTGATTCAGTACGCAGGTCGGCTCCACCGCCTGCATCCGGCAAAGCGGGAAGTACGCATCTTCGATTATGTCGATCGAGAGGTCCCAGTGCTATTGCGGATGTTCCAGAAACGCCTGCGCGGTTACCGTAGTCTCGGTTATGCGAGAACCGACGCGCCTCTTGGGCTTGACGAGCCCGGAGATGACCTCATCGTCGAATATGACGAGGAGGTGCTCCGATCGCTGAAGGAGCGGGACGAGTCCGTGTGAAGGCCGCAAATCGCAAAAGACGACAAACTCCGCGCCTCACTAAAGCGAGGCTCGCGCAGATGATCGAGCAAGCAACTGTCGATGCCTACGGCGAGGCCGAGCAGATCACAGGTTGGTTAACGATGATCGATGAAAACCTGGCGATTCCCTTTGAAGCCATGGTGCTCGGGGCGTCAGTCATTGTCGAGCGCGTTGACCTGGACCGCAGCGGGCAGATCGTCGCGGTTTGCGGACGTGGACGCGCGCGCCGTTCGCTTTCGCTCCTGGATCTGACATTGCCCACACCTCCGCCAGATGGCGCGGAGTGGGTCGAGGCGTATCGCCGCTGGCGCGCCGAAAGCCATCCTCTAGAAGACGCGCGATGAGCGAGTACCAGTACTTCGAATTCCAGGCCATCGACCAGCCCTTAACCAAGACGGCCATGGCGGAACTGCGCTCCTACTCGACGCGAGCTCGGATATCACCCACGAGCTTCATCAACGACTATTCATGGGGGAACTTCAAGGGCAATGCGGACGTGTGGATGGACAAGTACTTCGACGCCTTCCTCTACTTCGCCAACTGGGGTACACGCATCCTGAAGCTGCGGCTGGCCGACAGCGTACTGAGTGCGGAAACCGCTCGGCTCTACGCGGCTGGTGAGAGTGCCGCCGTACGAGTGAAGAATGGGCACCTGATCTTCACCTTCCTATCCGAGAATGAAGACGGTGATGAAGACTCGATCGAGAGCGTAGGCTGGTTAGCCTCAATCATTTCAGTTCGGGCCGAGCTCGCCCTTGGCGACCTTCGAGCGCTTTACCTCGCATGGCTTCTGTGTGCGCAAAGCGGCGAACTGGACCCGAGCGAGCTCTCGCCGCCTGTGCCCGCCGGCCTCGCCAAACTGAGTGCGTCGCTAACAAGTCTCATCGAATTTCTTCGCATCGACAGGAACCTCGTCCGCATCTCGGCCAACCCTGCGCTGAAGAGCCGAAACGTCGCCAGCCTCATGCGAGACCTTGAGTCAGCCTCGCGAAAGTAGAGACGCGCGGCGGCGAGTGCCCAAGGAAAGTAGCGAAAGCGAGATGTGGTCAATATCGCAATCACTCTGTTTTGCATGGATACGGCTGGTTAATATTCCACACCCTCTTGATGCCCCGGAGAGGACTCCAACCTGACACGAGTCCTTGTTCACGCTGCACTCCCTTGATGAATTTGGATTCCACCAAAGTGTCGGCGGGACTGAACCCCGGCGTTAGCACGTCGGCTCTCACGAGGACTCGGACGACCCCGGCGGCAGTTTCAGCTTGTCCACCAATCGGCAGAGCTCGGCGAGAGACGAGGCCTTGATCTTTCGCATCGCGTTGCTGCGATGCACCTTCACCGTGGTTTCAGTGATGCCCAGGTCGCCGGCGATCTGCTTGTTTAGCCGCCCGGCGGCGACCTGAGTCAGAATCGCCCGCTCGCGTGCCGTTAGCACGTCGAAGCGAGCACGGAGCGCGCTCACTGCTGCTTGATTCTCCCGGCGTTCGCGGTCTGTGCCGAGCCCGACGTTCACAGCATCCAGAAGATCCTGGTCGCGGAACGGCTTCGTGAGGAACTCGATGGCGCCTGCCTTCATCGCCCGCACGCTCATCGGAATGTCGCCATACCCCGTAATGAAGACGATCGGGAGTGCGGCGCGTGCCGCTGCTAGCTCACGCTGAAAGTCGAGCCCGCTCTGACCTGGCAACCGCACATCGAGAACGAGGCAAGTGGCGCAGTCGGCGGGTTCAGATTCGAGAAACTCGGCGATGGACGCAAATTGCTGAGACCGGAGTCCCACGGACTGCAGGAGTCGCCCAACCGAGGCGCGAAACTCCAAATCATCGTCGATTACAACGACGCAGGCGTCTGACTCCGGCACAGCTCTCACTCGCGACTGAAGGTCCGTGGAAAAATGCATCCGGTCCTCGCACATTCTCTTTTGCGCTGAATCCTAGTCCGAACGAAGCCGCTTGGACAGGTGCGAACCGGCTCCTCGAGGAGTCGATGTTCTAAACCAAGGCTTAGGGTTCCGAGATGGTTATAGCGTCATGCTTGTCGCCGGAATCGGAGCCCCGGAGGCAGGATTTGTCCGAGCGATCTCTGGTCTCGATCGTCGATGATGACCAGTCATTCGGCGACTCCATGCGAAGGCTGCTGCGATCGCTGGACTACTCCGTCGCGGTCTTTCCCTCTGGAGCGCAATTCCTCGCGTCCCCGCAGCTTGCGGCCACCGCGTGCCTCGTCGCGGACATTCACATGCCTGAAATGACGGGGGTAGAGCTTTACGAACATCTGATCGAGCGAGGGCACGCGATTCCGACGATCCTCGTCACGGCCTATCCGGACGATCAGGTCAAGGAGCGTATGCTGAACCGGGGCGTGGAGTGCTATCTTCGTAAGCCGCTGGAGGAAGCGGCCCTGATCGACTGCCTTCGATCTGCGGTCGCGCGCGGCGGGGCGAGTTACCGTGCGCCCTGAACCTGCACTGATCTTCTGATTGTCGCCTCGACAACGGAGCTCGACCGATGACTGCATCCGCTCTTTCGGACTCAAGTGGCCGAAATGACTCCATGCAGGTGCTGTGGGGAGACACCGAACGCGTCTTCTGCAGACTGTTGCGGAAGGATGTGGAGGGCCACAGGCACGCATTCATGCCAATGCTCGCCGGCGCTGAGCATCCAATGCCCGAGAGCATCAATCGTCTGGCACACGAATATGAGCTCAAGGACTACCTTGATGGTACGTGGGCCCTGCGGCCGGTGGATCTGGTGCGCGAACCCGGGCAGACCATGCTCGTTGTCGAATACGCAGGAGGCGAGCCCCTCGACCGTCACCTCGGCCAGCCGATGGAAATGGCGCGCTTCCTACCGCTTGCCGTCTCATTATCGGCCGCTCTCGGTCGGCTTCATGGATGCGGGCTGATCCACAAGGACGTCAAACCTGCCAACGTGTTCGTCGATCTCGCGACCGGACAGGTCTGGCTGACTGGCTTCGGCATTGCTACCCGTCTCCCGCGAGAGCGCCAACGGCCCGAACCACCCGAGGTTCTCGCAGGCACCCTTGCGTACATGGCACCCGAACAGACGGGACGCGTCAACCGATCCATCGACTCCCGAAGCGATCTCTATGCACTGGGCGTCACCTTCTACGAAATGCTGACCGGCAGTTTGCCGTTCACGGCTTCCGATCCGATGGAGTGGGTGCACTGCCACATTGCCAGACAGCCGGTGCTTCCGAGCAAGAAACTTAACAGCATCCCACCCTCGGTCTGCGCAATCACGATGAAGCTGCTCTCCAAGACTGTCGAGGAGCGCTATCAGACGGCGGCGGGTGTTGAGAGCGATTTACGACGCTGCCTCCGCGACTGGCAAGCCGACGGGCGCATCCGCGATTTCGTCCCGGGCGATCATGACACTCCAGATCGCCTCATGATTCCGGAGAGGCTGTACGGGCGCGACCGTGAGCTCGATACGCTGCTCACCGCGTTCGATCGAATCGTTGCGGGCGGCAGGCCCGAGCTGGTGCTCGTCTCTGGCTATTCCGGTATCGGCAAATCCGCCGTGGTTAATGAGCTGCACAAGCCGCTCGTACCTCCTCGCGGGCTTTTCGCATCGGGAAAATTCGATCAGTACAAACGCGATATTCCGTACGCCACGCTGGCGCAAGCATTTCAGAGCCTGATCCGGCCACTCCTAAGCAAGAACGAAGACGAGTTGCATAAGTGGCGCGACGCGATACGCGACGCACTGGATCCTAACGGATTGCTCATCGTCGACCTCGTCCCGGACTTGAAACACATGATCGGGGAACAGCCGCCGGTGCCGGAGCTTCCGCCTCAGGAAGCGCAGCGGCGCTTTCAGCTAGTCTTTCGACGGTTCATCGGCGTATTCGCGCGCCCAGAACATCCGCTTGCGCTGTTCCTCGACGACCTGCAGTGGCTGGATGCCGCGACGCTCGACTTACTCGAAGATCTATTGACCCGCGACGATCTGAGGCACTTGTTGCTCATAGGCGCGTATCGGGACAACGAGGTCAGCGCAACGCACCCGCTGGTGCGTAAGCTCGATGCGATTCGCCAGGGTGGTGGGATACTGCAGGACATCATCCTCACGCCTCTGGGCCGCGCCGATCTGGGTCAACTGCTGTCGGACTCCCTGCGCTGCACGCTGGAGCGCGCTGCGCCACTTGCGCAATTGATTCACGAGAAGACCACTGGGAATCCGTTCTTCGCAATTCAGTTTATTTCCGCGCTCGCTGATGAGGGGCTGCTCACTTTTGACTACGGTGCAGGACGCTGGGTATGGGACCTCAACCGCATTCACGCCAAAGGCTACACCGATAATGTTGTCGAGCTCATGGTCGGAAAGTTAAACCGCCTGCCAGTGGACGCCCAGGAGGCACTCAAGCACTTCTCCTGCATGGGAAACAGCGCCGAGTTCGACATGCTGGCGATGGCCTACGAGAAGTCGATCGAGAAACTTCACCAACACCTTTGGGAAGCAGTGCGGACCGGACTCGTCTTCCGCTCCGACGATTCCTATCGATTCCTGCACGATCGGGCGCAGGAAGCAGCCTATTCAATGATTCCGCAACAGCTGCGTCCCGCGGCGCACCTGCGCATTGGCATGCTTCTGGCCGCGCACACCCCTGCGGCGAAACGCGAGGAGGCGATATTCGAGATCGTCAACCAACTCAACCGCGGCTCTCACCTCCTCGCCTCGGTGGAGGACCGTGAGCGAGTCGCGGAGCTGAATCTCATGGCAGGCCGGCGCGCAAAGGTCTCGACCGCATACGCCTCGGCACTCAAATATCTTAGGGCGGCCCTAGCACTGCTGACTGAAGAGACGTGGGAGCGAAACTACGTCCTCATCTTTTCGACCGAGTATCTGATGGCCGAGTGCGAGCTACTGACCGCAGACAAGGTTGCTGCCGAGAATCGACTCTCGCTGTTGCCGCAGCGTGCGAACAATCGGCACGATTTCTGCGTAGCCACGCGCTTGCGACTCACCCTATACACCACGCTGGATCGGTGTGACCGCGCGGTAGACGTGTTTCTGGAGTGGCTACGCCGCGAAGGAACGGTCTGGTCGAACCGACCGACGCGCGACGACGTATTGCGCGAATACGAACGAATCTGGACTCTGCTCGACAACCGCCCCATTGAAGAGCTCATGGACCTGCCGCTAGTTGTGGATCCGCAGGTACTCGACACGCTCGATGTATTCACAGAGATTGTCACGCCGTCGATTCTCTTTGACGAGCACCTGTCGACATTGGTCGTCTGCCGTTTGGTGACGCTCAGCCTCGAGCACGGTAACAGCGACGCCGCGTGCTTTGCCTACGTTTGGCTTGCGATGTTTGCGGGTGCGCGTCTTGACAACTACAAAGACGGATTCCGTTTCGGGCAACTGGGCTATGACTTGGTCGAAAAGCGCGGCCTGACGCGCTACCAAGCGCGAACTTACATGTCTTTGGGTGCCATGGTCATTCCCTGGGCGCGGCACGTCGCCAGCGGACGCGACCTAGTGCGCCGCGCGTTCGATGCCGCATATCGCATTGGCGATCTTACTTTCGCTTCCTACAGCTGGGACCAACTCATCACGATTTGTCTGGCCGTCGGAGATCCGCTCGCAGAAGTGCAGACGGAATGCGAAAACGGCCTGGCCTTTGCAAAGAGGGTACGCTTTGGTTTGGTCATTCACCTTTGCGGATCGCAGCTGGGCCTAATTCGAACGCTACGTGGAGCGACACCGACGCTGGGGTGCCTGGATCACGACGACTACAGCGAGCCAGAGGTTGAGCGCAATCTCGCCAGCAATCCGAATTTGGTGTTCGCCGAGTTCTACTATTGGACCCGCAAGGTGCAGGCTCGATTCTTTTCCGGAGATTTCGCGTCGGCGGCTGATGCCGCGTTTAAGGGACAACGGTTGTATTGGACATCAGCGGCGATGTTCGAAACCGCGGACTTTCGCCTCTATGCTGCGCTTGCTCACGCGGGCGCCTGGAATATTGCGTCCCCTGAGAACCGACCGAAACACTTCGAGGCATTGGCGGCACATCACAAGCAGCTCGAAGTGTGGGCCGAGCACTCTCCTCCGACCTTTGAGAACCGCGCGGCGCTGGTTGGGGCGGAGATCGCACGGATCGAGGAACGCATTCTGGACGCGCAAGAGCTGTACGAGAAGGCGATTCGATCGGCGCATCTTCACGGCTTTGTCCACAATGAAGCCTTCGCTAACGAGCTGGCTGGGCTGTTCTATGCGGCGCGCGGCTTCGAGAAAATCGCGACAACTTACCTACGGGAAGCACGCTACTGCTACCTTCGTTGGGGAGCAGATGCCAAGGTTCGGCAGCTTGACCAGCTTTATCCGCAGATCAGAGCCGAGAGAGCGAACTCGGATTCGATGGCGACGATACAGACTGCTGTCGGGCACCTGGACCTTGCGACCGTGGTCAAAGTTTCGGAAGCCGTTTCGGGTGAGATTGTTCTGGAAAAGCTGATCGACACACTGCTGCGCACGGCGCTCGAGCACGCTGGCGCGGAGCGAGGCTTGTTAATTCTTCCGCACGGCGACGACTATCGTATAGAAGCCGAGATCACCACGGGCAGCGACGAAGTGCGGGTCAATCTGCGGCAGGCGAGTTTGACCGCGGCGGATCTGCCTGAGTCCGTCTTCCGTTACGCCTTGCGGACCAAGGAAAGCGTTCTGTTGCATGATGCCTCCGCCCAGACCTCATTCTCCGCCGATGTATATGTGCGCGAGCACCACGCGCGATCGGTGCTCTGCCTCCCGATACTCAAACAGTCCCGATTGCTCGGCATGCTTTACCTGGAGAACAAGCTCACGCCGCATGCGTTCACTCCCGCTCGAATGGCCATCCTGAAGCTCCTAGCCTCCGAAGCCGCAATCTCGATGGAAAACGCTCGCCTGTACCGCGATCTCGCGGAACGAGAATCCCGAATCCGGCGGCTGGTCGATGCCAACATCATCGGGATCATCATCTGGGACCTCGAGGGGCGGATTCTCGAGGCCAATGATGCGTTTCTGCGGATGGTGGGATACGACCGCGACGACCTCCTTTCCAGACGTGTCCGCTGGCGCGATCTGACGCCGCCCGAATGGCGTGACGGCGATGAACAGCAGTTGGTGCCGCATCTCAGGGTCACGGGCAGCCTGCAACCCTTCGAGAAGGAGTTTTTCCGCAAGGACGGGGGCCGCGTACCCGTGCTGATGGGCGTGGCGACATTCGAAGACGATGCGTACCAAGGTGTCGCATTCGTGCTCGACCTGACTGAGCGCAAACGCTCCGGGGAGACGCTGCGCGTGCTGCAAATGGAACTTGCGCATGCTGGCCGCCTGGCCACGATGGGGCAACTTGCCGCCTCCATCGCCCATGAAGTCAATCAGCCGATTGGCTCAGTGCGCAACAATGCCCACGCCGCATTGCGCTTTCTGGCCGGGGAACGGCCTGATCTGGGAGAGGTCAGAGAGGCGCTCGAGTGCGTGGTCCGCGAGACGTATCGAGCGGGCGACATCCTCGGCGGGATCCGCGATCAGATCAAGAAGGCCCCGCCCCGTAAGGAGCGCGTCGATCTGAGCGAGGCGATCGAGGAAGTGATTGCACTGGTGCGGGGCGAGCTGTTGAAAAATCATGTTTCGGTGCAGACGCGGCTCGCGCAAGAACTGCCGCCAGTTCACGGAGATCGAGTTCAGCTGCAGCAGGTCATGTTGAATCTGGTCGTGAACGCTATCGAGGCCATGACCAGCGTCGAGGAAAAAGAGCGCGAGCTGGTCATCAGCACCGGATTGAGCGCAGCGGAAGGCTTGCTGGTCTCGCTAGGCGACTCGGGGCCCGGCATCGCCCCCGAGGATCGCGAGCGCATCTTCGAGCCCTTCGTCACAACGAAGGAAGGCGGCGTGGGGATCGGCTTGTCGATCTGCCGCTCCATCATCGAAGCCCATGGAGGGCGAATGTGGACCGACGCACATCAGCCGCGCGGCGCCGTCTTCCGCTTCACTCTTCCAGTAAAGCACTGAACCAAGATTCAGTGCGCCGAACTGTAAATTCATCCTCTCGATTCGCTGGTTGAGCCATCACCAACCATTGCGCAATACAAACGAACCTCTAAGTTTTGCTTTGATTCCTCGCGGCTCGTGTGCCTTTGCGGGCCGCTCGACGAATCAACAACTCGCCAAGGAGGTTGTCATGCGGAAAACGCCCGGCATGAATCGCCGCCGCTTTTTCGAGGCTGCAGCCTCAACCGCTGCTGCCAGCACGCTAGGTCTACCCAATTTCGTTCTTGCAGAAAGGAGCACATCCATGAATGCCGCTGTACAGCCGAGCGGTGACAAGACCGCTATCCGCCCGTTTCACGTGAATTTTCCAGAAGCTGATCTTACCGAATTGCGCAGGCGCATCAACGCGACGCGCTGGCCCGACCGGGAAACGGTCATGGATGCCACGCAAGGCGTGCAGCTCGCGACGACTCAGGCACTCGCGCGCTATTGGGCGACAGACTACGACTGGCGCAAGGTCGAGGCAAAGCTCAATTCGCTGCCGAATTCGATCACCGAGATCGATGGGCTCGACATTCATTTTATTCATGCCCGCTCGAAACACGAGAACGCCCTGCCGCTCATCGTCACGCACGGATGGCCTGGCTCGATCGTGGAGCAGCTGAAGATTGTTGATCCGCTGACGAATCCCACCGCGCACGGTGGGAGCGCGTCGGATGCGTTCCACGTCGTCATTCCATCGATGCCCGGCTATGGTTTCTCCGGCAAGCCGACGACCACTGGCTGGGATCCCGCGCACATCGCACGCGCTTGGGACGTGCTGATGAACCGCCTCGGTTACAAGCGATACGTGGCGCAAGGCGGTGATTGGGGCGCGATCATCACCGAACAGATGGGCGTGCAGGCGCCTACCGGATTGATAGGCATTCACACCAACATGCCCGGCGTCATCCCAGTCGACATTGACGCGGCAGCATTTTCGGGCGCACCGACCCCATCGGGGCTTTCAGCCGACGAGAAACTCGCCTACGAGCGGCTGAAATTTGTCTATCAAAAGGGAGTCGCCTACGGGTTCCAGATGGGGCTGCGACCGCAAACGTTGTACGGAATCGCGGACTCACCCGTCGGCCTGGCGGGGTATTTCCTTGATCACGACGCACGTAGCTACGAGCTGATCTCACGCGTCTTTCGCGGACAAGCCGAGGGCCTCACGCGCGATGACATCCTCGACAACGTCACGATCACGTGGTTGACGAACACGGCGCTTTCTGGCGCACGTCTCTACTGGGAATACTGGGGCAAAAGTTATTTCAGTGTTAAAGGCGTCTCCATCCCAGTTGCCGTGAGCGTCTTTCCTGACGAGCTCTATCCAGCCCCGCGGAGCTGGGCGCAGAAGGCCTATCCGAAGCTGATCCACTACAACAAGCTCGACAAGGGAGGGCACTTTGCGGCGTGGGAGCAGCCGAAACTCTTCTCGGAAGAGATTCGCGCGGGCTTCAGATCACTACGGAGCTAACGAATCGGAGCTGCGGGCCCGTTCGGGAGAGCCGAGCGGGCCCGCAGTTGAAGGACGGACACGACTGGTCCGCGATTTAATCGTCGGGTTCGCTCGCGAAATAATGCGCGCGGCGCAAGAGACCAATGGTCCTGCGTTCGCTCACGCGATCGTGACCACAAAGGAGCCGCTCAGCGTGCTCGGATGGATAGCTCAATGAACGCAGTAACGCCGCAGGCGGTCGGCGACAAAACCGCTCTTCGTCCGTTCCGTGTGAATGTTCCGGAAACGGAGCTTGCTGAATTGCGCAGGCGTATCAGCGCGACCCGTTTCCCTGAACAGGAGACCGTTGCTGACTTCTCGCAGGGCGTGCCGCTCACGACTATTCAGAAAATCGCGCGATATTGGGCAACAGAATACGACTGGCGCAAGGTCGAAGCGAAGCTCAACGCCCTGCCAAATTTCATCACCGAGATCGATGGTCTGGATATCCATTTCATCCACGTTCGTTCGAAGCATGAGAATGCGCTGCCGCTGATTGTGACGCACGGCTGGCCCGGCTCGATCCTCCATAACCTAAAGATCATCGAGCCGCTGACCAATCCTACAGCCCATGGTGGCAGCGCATCGGATGCTTTCCATCTGGTGATTCCGTCGATACCGGGCTTCGGGTATTCCGCCAAGCCGACCTCTACCGGTTGGGATGCGCCTCGCATTGCACGCGCGTGGGCAGTACTGATGAAGCGCTTGGGATATACCCGATACGTGGCGCAAGGGGGCGATTGGGGCTCGCTCATCACCGAGCAGATGGGTGTACAGGCATCTTCGGGATTAATCGGCATTCACACCAACATGCCTGGCGCCGTTCCGGCCGACGTAGATGCGGCGGCTTTTACCGGGGCCCCACCTCCGTCCGGCCTCTCAGCTGAGGAGAAACACGCGTACGACGAACTGCTCTTCGTATACAAGCGCGTTTACTATGCTTTCTTCATGGCATCGCGCCCTCAGACGCTGACCGGCCTCTCGGATTCGCCCGTCGGCCTGGCGACTTTCCTGATCGACTTCGATGCGCGCGGTTTGCAGCTCATTGCGCGCGTATTCGATGGGCAAGCCGAGGCTGTTACGCGAGATGACGTTCTCGACAGCATCACGCTATTCTGGCTGACGAATACGGCGGTCTCCGCAGCCCGCCTCTATTGGGAGAACAAGCTCGCCTACTTCCGCGTGAAAAACATCTCGATCCCGGTTGCGGTGAGTGTCTTTCCGGACGAGCTCTATCCTTGCCCGCGGAGTTGGGCGGAGCGGGCCTATCCACAACTCCTCCGTTACAACAAGGTCGACAAAGGCGGGCACTTCCCCGCCTGGGAACAGCCGAAACTCTTCTCACAGGAGCTTCGCGCAGGCTTCAGGTCTTTGCGGGCTTAGTTGAGAGCGCCGTCGGGAGCGGGGCGGCAATATCATCGTCAAGTACATAGACCCCATGCACGATCCTCGGAGGCAAGCATGAGCGTAAAGCAGATTCAGCTCGACAAGCGCAGTGCCGGATACTGGAGCGCGACCTTTAGTCATCCACCCATCAACCTCGTCGATCCGAATACCATCGGAGAGTTGGATGCTCTGATTGCCGAGATGGAAGCGGCTCCCGAGCTGCGAGTGATCGTCTTCCGCAGCGCTGATCCCGACTTTTTCCTCGCCCACTACGATGTCCTTATCGACAAGGCGGTAACCGCGGCGCTGAAGCCTGGGCCCACTGGCCTGCACCCGTGGCTCGATGTTCTCGTGCGCCTGAGTCGCGCTCCTGTGGTCTCGATCGCTTCTATCCGTGGCTGCGCCCGTGGAGCGGGGAGCGAGTTTGCGTTAGCGTGCGACATGCGCTTCGCGAGTCGGGAACGTGCCGTTCTCGGCCAGTTCGAAGTAGGTGTTGGTGCGGTCCCCGGCGGTGGACCGATGGCGCGGCTCTCAAGACTCGCTGGCCGCGGCCGCGCGCTTGAGATTGTGCTGGGCGCCGACGATTTCCCGGGAGAGCTGGCCGAGCGCTACGGCTACGTGAATCGCGCGCTTCCCGACGCCGAGCTCGAGAGGTTCGTGGATGCGTTTGCGCGCCGACTAGCGGGTTTCGAAAAGCGCGCTATCGCGGAGGCGAAAGCCATGGTCGACGAGGTGACACTGCCGCCGAACGAGGAACTTGCGCTGGGAATGAAGGCGTACTTCGCCTCGGCGACGAGACCGGAAACCCGCGCACGGGTTTCCGCGCTAGTATCGCGAGGGCTCCAACAAAGATCGGATGTGGAATTGCGACTCGGCACTTATGTGGGAGAGAGCACCGATGAGCGGGCGGACGCATCGCCGCAGAAAGCATCCGCCCATTGAAGGCGACCAGGAGATTGACGGCGCCCCAAAAAGCTTCGCATACCTGGGCTCGTCGACATCCACGCACGTCCCGACAATATACCGGGATGACCGCGTCTCGATGCGCCCCGAACGACAGCACGCTGGCGTAACCAAAGCAGAGATGGCTGCGGGGCAATTGACGGGCGGCCGACGCAAATAGACCTGATGCTGCGCGAGCTGCTATGCGCGAGCACCCAAGGTCGCCGTTGCGAAGTCCGCGCTAAGGAATATCGCGCTCCAAAACCACTGTTTCCAATTCGCGAAACGTTATCGACTTGCTTCAACCAAGCAAACCGTGGGGGGTCGAGAAAGTTTGGTCATTATAGGGAAGGCTTGTTTTTCCGTGATATCTCGATCACATTGCCAGCGTCCGGCTTGACGAGCGCGCGGGGCGCCGCGCGCTGCAGCAACTGCGGCGCCACATTCCAGCGGTGTCCATCGTCTGTGACGATGCTGACGGTTTTCTTGTTGTAGCGCGAGATCGTACCAGTTACTGGCGGGCGCCCATCCGGATGAAACGTAACCCGCTCGCCGATACGAAACTCGAGCATCGTCGCGTGCGCATCCACCTGCGCCAGGAAGTGCAGTCGCGCCACGACGCGATGATTGAGATCCATCAGCTCGGATTCCGTTAGCGCATCGATATCGATTGGCATTGCCACGCTCTCGCTATTTGAGTGACTCCAACATCTTACGCCGCAGAATGGCGTTGATGCGAGACTGGTAACCCTTACCCTGGGCCCGGAGCCAGGCGAGCACATCGGAATCGATCCGCACGGTCGTCGACGTCTTGATGGGCTTGTAGTACTGGCCGCGAACCGCATTCTTCCAGAACTCCTCGGTCAAGGGAGGGATGTCGCTATAATCGATCTCAGTGTCTGGCCGCGCAGCTAGCGCCGCGAGCTCCGCCTTCTGCTTCTTAGTCAGGGCAGGCGGTTTAGCAAGATTAACAGTGCGCTTAACGACTTTCTTGCTCATAACGTTGCCTTTACCTTCCGGTCAGCCCGTCGGGCCGAAATGATGCGAATGACTTCAATCGGCTGATCGTCCTCTCTGCTCGGTGAGAGCTAATGGGTCAGCAAATACCCTCAGTGCGATATCAAAACTGATCGCGTGCTTGCGCAGATTGATGGCCGCTTTGGCGGGATCCCATTCAAATCGCGTCGCCATACCCGAATGTTACTACATTAGCGTTAGTACAGCAACGTGCATAGAATCGCTGCACGAGGCGCTCACCATTTGGGAGCTTTCCTTGGAGGGCTCTCAGTTGACGGCTGCTGAGAGCGGTCCACTCCGTCGATCCGCGGTTGCACAAGGGACCCTTTGTGCGAGAGCGAACGGCTGGTTCCGGGAAGATTATCCAGCTCAGTTCGGCCAAGTCCTATCGGTCGGCTCACATAAATGCGTGCCATGAAGCAGCCATTTGCGTCTCAATGAAGACTATGAACCGGGGCGCCGGAGCTGTAGCGCCTTGAGTCCCAGCCGCCATGCTGTGGATAGGAAGGCCGCGGCGGCCGGTACCACTAGTTCTATCTCAGTGCCGGTGGCGTCACGGCTAAATATCGCAAACTTCGCTCCCAGCTGCCGGGCCCGTTCACGCATGCCGGTAATGCCGAAATGTCCACGGTTCGAATCCTCGGCCACGGCTTGTGGATCCATGCCGCAGCCATCGTCTCTGATAGTCAGCCTGAACCGGTCGCGGGCATATTCGAGTTCAACCTTCACGGAGGTAGCGTGAGCGTGCCGGCGCACATTGGTCAGCGCCTCGCGCGCGACGTTGTATACCTCTTCCGCGCAGGCTGACCTTAGAGGTTTCGGGCTGCCCGTGCGGACCACAGAGAACTGCGTAGGTGTGTCCGAGAAGAGCTCTACCGATGCGCGACGAATCATCGCCTCCAAGTCGAGCTCGCTTCCCGCTTTGCGCAGCCGTGTCACCCGGTCGCGCGCTTCCTTCAGCAAGTCATCCGCCCTATCGAGCGAACTCTCCATCCGCATCCTCAGGGGACTCTCGCGATCGATCTCCTCGGCTAGGCCCTGGAAAGTGTAGATCAAGCCCTGCGTGCTCTGAAGCAGGGTATCGTGGAGTTCCCGTGCGATGGCTTCGCGTTCTTCCAGGCGCACGCGCAGGCGCTTTTCAAGCAGGCTCATCCGTAGGCACACTAGTTGCCACAGCAGCAATAGCGCTGCCAAGGTCAGCAGCGCGTAGAACCAGCGGGTCTGGTAGAACGCCGGCGTAATCACGATGCTGGCCTCGGCGCCCGTGGGATTCCAAACCCCGTCCTCGTTGGAGGCCGTGACGTGGAAGCGGTGCTCCCCCGGAGGTACGTTGGTGTAGAACGCCTGCCGCCGCGTTCCAGCGTTCTGCCATCCTGAGTCGACGCCCTCCAGGAAATACTTAAAGTGCACGCGGCTGGGCATCGACAAGCTCAGTGCCGAAAAGTCGACCTCGAAGTTCCGCGTCAAGGTCGGTAGCACGGCCTTATCCGAAATGCTGTAGTGTCGCTCGCCGACGATGACCGTGTTGACCACGACGGGTGGTGGCAAGAGGTTGCGATGGATGTGCCGCGGATCGATCCAGTAGGCGCCGCCGAGAGTAACGAACCAGATACGGCCATCGCCGCCCATGGCTGCTGTGGGAATCGGTCTGATGGTTTGCACGGCGCCGCCCATCCCGTCCTCGTAGTTGTACGTTTCGCCGGACACCTTGTGACGATGATCCGCCAGGAACGCGGTGATCTCCGACGGCGTGATGTACGTGACCCCGGAGCCGCCGTTGGCCCACAGGCCACCATCGCGGTCCCGCACCAGCCCGGATACGTTCAGTAGTGGGGGGGTGTCCGCTGCTTCCAGCTTCCAAAAGCGCTCACCACTGTACAGCGCGACGCCGGCGGGACCGCCCACCCAAACGGTGCCGTCGCTCCCGACCGCGACTACAGTGACGGGTCCAACCTGCAGCATTTCCGCGGCGCCGAGCAGTCGGCCATGCCCCCGTTCGATCAGCCCTAGTCGACCGTCGACATAACCCAGCCACAGGCGGTTACCGTCCCGGGTCATGGAAAGGGGCGGTTCGGTCGGCAGTCCGCTAATACCGCCGTTTCGGATCCACCCCTCGCCCTGCTGCTCGAACAACCCAGATCTGATCGCGGAAATCCACAAAGAGCCGGCGGCGTCACGTGTGACTGTTTGGACACCCGCTCCTTGCAGTGCAGAGTCCATGGCAACGGGGTAGAGCTTGCCGCTGACGTAGTGCACGAGGGAAGCTCCTTCGCGGGCGACCAAGAAGCTGCCATCGTTCTCTCGCCACAGGGCAGACACGTTCTTGCCCATCAGCGGAGTACGGTCGAGCGTGATGGGATCGTTACGGCCGGGTGCGAACTGCGCCAAGGAACGCCACCCCAGGAGCCAGACCGTACCAGCGGCATCTACGGTCATGGTCGGATTGTCGATGGGAGCCGGCAAATCCGGCATTGCCGAATGCAACTTGTTGTCGCGAAAGCGCGAGACACTGCTGCCAGTAGGCACCCAAAGGTTGCCTTCCCGGTCTTCGAGAAAGCGAAAGGCGTCAAAATCGCAACGGCTGTCCGCCTCGAGGATCTGGATGCTCGTCAGGTTGGGAGCGGCACTTGCCAGCTCGAGAGCGGCATTCGGCAAGCGCGCTAACGCGCTTGTGTTGCCCCTGTTGATGCTCACCCACAGGTTGCCGTCGTGGTCGAAAAAACCAGCGTCCGTTCCGGCGTCGCTGCCACCCAGTAGCCGCCCCGAGATACGGTGCTCCGGATGCGACAGGTTGATCAGCCCGGATTGGCGATCCGCTACCCAGACGTCTTCATTAGGGGCGGAAAACAGCCAGCCGAAGCCACCAGGCACTGCCACTCGGTCGAACTTGCTCGCGCCACGGCGCAGTACAAACGCGCCGCCAGGGCCGTATGACCACAGCGCGCGGTTTCGGTCCGTGAGCAGGGAGAAGCCTTGCCCCGGCGGATAGCCCCAGTCGGCACCTACGGCCTCCCATTTGTCACCATTCAGCAGGAACAGGCCTACCGTGGTCTGAATCCAGAAGGTGCCATCTTCGCGTTGCGCGAACTCCCAGATCGTATGGGACGGCAGGCCATCCTGCGGTCCGTACGCTTTCAGCACTCCATCATGGATCGAGTACGCCTGCCCGAATCGCATGCCGACCCACAGCCAACCGTCCTTGTTAGCGTACAGCGCTGAGATGTCTTCAGTGATGGGCGTGGTGCCGTTCGCGAGTGTAAAGGGTTCGAAATGCTCGCCATCAAAGCGAAATAACCCTCTCGCGCTCCCGAGCCACAGATGGCCGTCCGCTGACTGGGCAATAGTTCCGCTGTTGGAGGGCGCCCCCTCACGAGCGGACCAGCAGGTGTGGCTCAGTTCCGCCAGATGCTCCGTGGGGTCAATGGCGAATGCGACATGGGTGAGCGCAAGAAGTAGCCAGAGAAAATGCCGCACGGTGATGCCGGAAGTTTTGAGCCACTGACACAGGTCCAAGTCAATGATTATCGTCTTTGGCCTGGATGTCAGGCGTTATGTGCCAGGACTGATCCTATCATCTGTCTGAAAAGCCGGTTCCCCCCAAATGAGGGGTGCGTGACATAAATCAATGCGAGGTACTCGGGCTATAATTGATCGCCGAAGCAGGGCGATAAAACACGGACTCCAATGGCGGCTCGTGCGTTGACTCCGATTAGAATCCTCGCCGTCGATGATCATCCGGTGCTGCGGGAAGGCATCGCGGCCCTGATTGCACGACAACCGGACATGCGCCTCGTCGCCGAAGCGGCGAGTGCACAGGAAGCCATCAGACAATACCGCTCGGTCCGCCCGGACGTCACGCTCATGGACATTCAAATGCCTGAGGGAAGCGGAATCAACGCGATCCTTGACATACGCAGCGAGTTTCCAGCGGCAAGGATCATCGTCCTGACGACATACAGTGGCGATGTCCTGGCGAACCGTGCATTGAAGGCTGGTGCGTGTGGTTATCTGCTCAAGGGTGCAGTTCGAAAGGAACTGATTGAGACGATACGCCAGGTTCACTCCGGCGCGCGGCGCATTGATCCTGATGTCGCGGTGGCGCTGGCAAGTCATCTGAACGACGGCGGCATTTCGGTGAGAGAAGCGGAAGTTCTTACACTTGTCGCTTCTGGAAAATCCAACAAGGTCATTGCGGGTAAATTGGGCTTGTCCGAGGAAACCATCAAGGGCTACCTAAAGAGCATTATGGTCAAGCTAGGTGCAAACGACCGCACGCACGCGGTAACCGTCGCTCAGCGCCGAGGAATCATAGAACTCTGACGCCCTCGAAATAGGGGAATCCTTACACCCTCGCATAGGGGCTTACCACGGACGCGTGTCGATCTAGCATGCGCCCATGGTCATCCAACGCCTATTCTCGAGCTTCCCGGATTCTTGGCCCGGTTCCGCACTCCTCCTACTTCGCCTTTGCGTGTCCGCGGCAATCGTCTTACATGCAATGCACTCCGGCATCCACGTGGACGCCGTGCTCTTCATGCTAATAGCGGCCTCGTGGTCATCGGCTGCGCTCATTCTGATCGGGCTCTGGACTCCGATTGCCGGCGGCGTAGCCGCAGTCACTGAAGCAGCCGAAGCGCTCGCATGGGCGCCCGGACTTCTCGCTCACCTCTTCGTGATTACGATCGCAGCGAGTCTCGTGCTTCTCGGGCCCGGGGCATGGTCAATTGATGCATATCTGTATGGTCGCAAACGCTTGATCTAGGTCCCTCAACATCAAAGGAGATAATTTTCATGAACATTCGTAATTCCTCTTTTACGAAATTGGCCGCTGCAGGCGCACTGGCCGTTGCCACCTCCACTTCGATGGCTGCGGATGCCGTCAAGAACGTCGTCCTCGTGCATGGTGCTTGGGCGGATGGCAGCAGCTGGGCTAAGGTCATCCCCTTGCTCGAGCAGCGCGGACTGCACGTCGTAGCGGTGCAGAATCCGCTTAGCAGCCTCGCGGATGACGTCGCTGCAACCAAGCGGATCATCGATGCGCAGGACGGCCCGGTTATCCTCGTGGGGCATTCCTATGGCGGCGCCGTCATCAGCGAAGCAGGCAATCACCCCAAGGTCGCCCGTCTGGTTTTCGTCGCGGCGTTTGGTCCTGACACCGGTGAATCGGTGGGCACTACGGCGAAGGACTTTGCACCTGCACCCGCAGGCCCACAAGTCCAGCCGATCGAGGACGGATTTCTGGTCTTGTCAAGAAAGGGGGTTACTGAGGACTTCGCACAGGATCTGTCCGCCGCGGAGAAACAGGTATTGTTCGCCACGCAGGCGCCCACTTCGGCTTCTGTATTCGGTGCAACCATGAGCGACGCAGCGTGGCGCCACAAACCATCCTTCTACGTCGTGGCAGAGAATGACCGCATGATCAATCCCGACTACGAACGCTTCGCCGCGAAGCGCATGGGGGCGAAGACTCTTGCGTTGCCCACTAGCCATGTGCCGATGCTCTCGAAACCGACGGAGGTAGCGAAATTGATAACGGAAGCGGCGGCTGGCAACCGCTCTTAAGCAAGTAAATGGGCCAAAGAGGTTTCTGCGGGCCCCTAGGTCCGCAGAAACCTTCGCATATTAACCAGTAATTCGCCGAAGGAAATGAATCACGAACGAGGCTCATTCGCGCGACGTACGTGTCCGCATAAGGCAGAATTAGTAAGAAGTCTTCCCAGACAAGATGCCGGCCGTGAATCCGTGACCGGCAGAGTTGGGCTGGACTTCCCGTAAGCGGTCACTATCGAATGACCGCATCGTCAACACCGGAAGTTCCCATGGGCCGGCGACCTTAATCAGCATCTTCTAGTAATGTCATAGCGAGCAACTTCGACTCCAAATGACCGAGAGCTCGGGCGTTCACATCTTCCCAATCCTGGGCGAGATTGGCGCGTGGTTTTAAAAGCGTCTCGGACCGTCTGTCCGCGCTTCGGTAGAGTTGTGGGCCAGTTTTGCATTTGAGAGCAAGTAGTTACGATCTCTGTCTCCGCCAACCTGTGGAATATTCATTCCACAGATCACTGGATATTCCACAGTTGAAGTTGACTCGGCGTGCCTAAGTTTTTGATTTGATGGTGGCCAGGGGTGGAATTGAACCACCGACACGCGGATTTTCAGTCCGGTGAAGGCGATTCCAGGGACTTATTAATCAACCACTTGCAGCGCTTGCCAGCCCCGTCCCCAGGCACACCAAGGCACAATTACGGCACGCCCAATCTGAGTTCGGCACATTCTCGGCACACGAGCCCTGCGATCTCTCTCCTTTACCTCTGAATACAGATTTCTGTATAGTTGAATAATGAAGACCACTCTCGATATCGACGACGAGCTTCTGGTCCGAGCGAAAGCTGCCTCGGCCCGGGAACGCAAGAGCCTCACCGCCCTTATTGAGGAGGGGTTGCGGCTACGCCTGCGCCGACCTCACTCAAGCGGCCGTAAGACGGGCTCACCGATTCCAACCTTCGTCGGCAAAGGCGGGCTCGTCGCAGGTGTCGACCCGCTCTCCAACCGCGCGCTGCTCGACGCTGCGGACGATGGCTCCTGATCTGAACGTTCTTCTAGCTGTCTCACGCACCGATCACCCGCATCACGCCGTGGCGCTGGATTGGTTGAATCGGGCGCTCGCCGCATGTGAGGCTGGAGAAAGTCTCGAGATCCTGCCGATGGTCGCAGCGGGATTTCTGCGCCTCGCCACCCATCCTAAGGTATTCAAGCTCCCCATGCCCATTGGCGATGCCGTTGCGTTCATCGATGCGCTGCTCGCGCGCCCGGGTGTTCAGTTGCCAGAAATCGGTCGCGAGTGGCCGACCTTGAAGCAGCTAGCTCGCGAACACGATCTCATCGCCAACGACTTGACGGACGCCTGGATCGCCGCGGCAGTGCGTACACTCGGCAGTCACTTGGTTACATTCGATCGCGGTTTTAAGCGACTGCTCACTCGAACTGAACTGACTTTGCTCGAGCCTCAGTCTCCCTGACCACAAGTCTAGCCGCGTGAACCGGCAGCAGCCTTCGACCCCGACTGCGCAGCAAGTGACTGACATATCGGGCTTGCCCTAGAGTCGAAACGATCCCGGCCCGGACGGGCTCTGATTCGACACATTCCTGGCACCCGGTGCTCAACCACGTGTTGGGTTGAAACCGACTTTGCTCATCAGCTCGCGGAATTTCGCGTCGGATCGGAGGCTTGCAAAAGAGGGTTCGCGAGTCAGCTCAATCAGATCCGGGTTATGTTCCTGGTACGCTCTTTCGAGCCATTCGAGCGCTCGCTGTTTGTCGTCCATCGCCCCATACACCCTTGCGACGTTGTACGGTGAAACGTAGCGGTGACCACTTCCGCCGAGCGCTTCAACGATTTTCGCCATAACGGGCGTGTCTCCGGCGACAGCGTGCGCCTGCGCCAGTCCCGCAAGAGCCTCGGTGCTGCCTCCGGAGTGCGTCACTGCCTGTCGCATCGCATCAATAGCTTCGTTCACCAAGTTCTTCTGCAAGCACACGAGGCCCACTCGCAGGTGTGACACATAGTGGGTGGGATCGACTTCGAGCCCTCGCCGCAGGGCCACCAACGCCCCATCGTAGTCGTGCGCCAGGTAGTGAATCATTCCAACCGAGGCATTAATCACGGAGTTCAGCGGATCCAACTCCCAGCTGTGCTGGACTCTGGCGAGCGCTTCCGTGGTCCTGCCCATTGCCATGAGGTATTCCGCGTACCAGTAGTGAGCGATGGCGTATCCGGGGTCGAGCTCCATCGAACGGCGGAAGTCGCCTTCGAGGCCAACCCAGTCCCAGTCGTGCAAACGCACGTGAGCCAGCGACGCGTAGCCTTCACCGAGCTCCGGCTCGATTCTCACGGATTGCCGGGCAGCTGCCTTGGCCTTGTGGAACGACTCCGCGACGGGAGTTATCCCACGGCAGGCAAGCATTGTGTGGGCGTCGGAGATCCCGCCATAGGCCGCGGCGAAACCCGGATCGTGGCGCAGTGCTTCTTCGAAGCACTCGATGCTCTTGCGCATGCCCTCTTCCGTACGCCGGTACCAGAAATGTCGGCCGCGAAGGTAGCGCTCGTGGGCCTGCGGGTTGACTGGCCGCCGCTTTTCAGGCTGAAGACGCTGCTCGTCATCCGGGGTCAATTTGATCTGGATCTCTTGCGCGACGGCACGAGCCACCTCGGCCTGCACCTCGAGCACATCATGCAGGCCTCGCTCGTAGCTCTGAGCCCACAGGTGCGTTTCATCGCTGACACGGATGAGCTGCGACGTGATTCGCACCCGCTCCCCAGCACGGCGCACGGAACCCTCCAGGACATGGGACACGCCGAGCTCGTCACCGATCTGTGCGATGTTCTTGGTAGTCGACTTGAACTGCATCGCCGAGGTTCGGGCGATCACCCCGAGGCGCTCCGGGCTCAAACGAGCCAACTCCGTGATCATCTCCTCGGTCAGACCGTCGCTGAAATAGTCGTATTTATCCCCGGTTGTGAGGTTCTCGAACGGCAGGACCAGCAGCATTTCCCTTCGTGGCCCGCTCCCTGCCCCGTCGAATCGCACGGGCTTCACTGGCGCCACGAACCGGTAGCCACGCTTTGGCACGGTTTCGATTAACTCGGCGCCGTTGCCGCCCTCTGCAAGTGCCTTACGCAGCAGAGAAACATGTGAAGTGAGGCTCCCCTCCTCAACAACCGCATCGGGCCACAGTTGCTGCAGCAGCTGTTCTCGTGTCAACACTCTGCCCGCCGCATGCACGAGAGTGACCAGGAGCTCGACTACCTTGGGAGGCAGGGGCACGCGCTCGCCATCTCGGAACAGCAGCGGGCCTTGGTCGTCGAGGCGGTACGCGCCGAACTCGTATTGGCCGGGAGGCATGCCATGCGGTCCTGAGAATTTCCTCAGAAAAATAGCAGGTGTCTCCAAGGACTACTAGAAGCGGGGGCGGTACGCTCGAGCTAATGCCAGCTCGCTCGAACGGCGGACGGAGGAGAGGACATGTCGCACTTGCATGATTCAGACTTGTCGCGACGTCAGGTGCTCTGTGGCGGCGGCGCCACCATGCTCAGCTACCTAGTGGCAGGACTGCTGGGAGGGACGAGGCCCGCACGGGCGCAGACCTTGAGCACACCAGTGCCCGAGGTGGATCACCTGGCGGTGCGGGTAGTCACCGATAGCTATCAGCTAGCCATCTCTCCCAACGTAAAGATCGGAGAAGTCGACATCCAACGCTTTGGCCTGCCGCCGGCGGGAAAATCGCTGCTCGGCGAGTTCGGGCTTGCCATGCATGTGGAATCCCGGCGCGGCGACGAGACTCGCCACATGTTGATCGACTTCGGCTTCACACCCGAGACCTTGAACAACAATCTGGGCATGCTCAAGATAGCACCCGGTGACATCGATGCGCTGATCCTGAGCCACGGCCACTATGACCATTTTGGCGGGTTGGTCGGGTTCTTGAGAGCGAACCGTGGCAAGCTCCGGCCCGATCTTCCCTTGTACCTGGGCGGCGAAGAATGCTTTTGCACTCGAGAGTTGACCCTCGATACACCACAGGACTTCGGTTACCTGGACCGCAAGGCGCTCGCCGAAGCCAGTCTGAAGGTCGTGTTCGCAGAAGCGCCAGCCGTGGTTGGCGGTCACGCGTTCACCACCGGACAGATTCCGGTGACGACGTTCGAGAAGGTGCTTTCGCCGACGCGCATGACCGTCGGCATCCACGACGGAGTCGGCTGCTATCCCGACAAGCTGTCGGAAAACAAACGAACAGCGGCCGTCATTCCTGACGATTTCGCGCATGAACTGGCGACCTGCTTCAACGTCAGGGGTCGTGGCCTGGTCGTGCTGACCTCCTGCAGTCATCGCGGGGTAGTGAATACCGTGAAGCGCGCCATGGATGTTTCCGGCATCAGGAAAGTTCACGCGGTGGTGGGGGGATTTCATTTGGCACCACATAAAGACGAGTACGTGCGTGAGACGGTAGCGGCACTGAAGGAGATCAACCCCGACTACGTCATCCCCATGCATTGCACCGGGGAGCTGTTCATCGAGGTGGCGCAAAGGGAAATGCCGAATCAGTTCATCCGCTCCTATACCGGGAGCCGCTACTCCTTCGGCGCGATGTCCTAGAACTCGATGAAGAGCAACCCCTGCTTGCCGAAGCGACTGCGGACCGTACCCGTCTGCGTGCTGCTTTGCGTCGCAGCGACCGCACCAGCCGCTGAAATCCCCGCATTACCGGCGCTCAAACCGGTCGCGGTCGAGGCGGACATCACCACCCTTCCCGCCAGCGAACAGGCTGCGCTCGTTCCGATCATCCGGGCCGCACGCCAAATGGATGCGTTGTATATGCGACAGGTGTGGCCTGGCACCCGCGCGTTGATAAGAGACCGACAGGCCGCTCAGACGTCCGTTGCAGAGGCGGAACTCGCTGCGCTGAATTTCTTCAAGGGCCCATGGGGACCCGCCGGGGCAGCCTTCATCGCCGGCGTGCCGCCCGAGCAGCCGGTCGGCGACTACTATCCCTCGGGGACTACCAAGCACGACATCGAAGCCTGGCTCGCGACGCTCTCGGAGCCCGACCGCAAACGGGCGCTCGAATCCTTCACGGTCATCGAACATGGGCAGAACGGTCAGTTCGAAGTGGTCCCGTATGCCCGCCACTACAAAGACGGGTTGACCGCGGCGGCGGCTGCACTTGGTGAAGCAGCGGCGCTCACCCACGAGCCGACACTCAGAAACTACTTGGCCATGCGGGCGCGGGCGCTGTTGGACGATGATTTCTACGCGAGCGATGTCGCTTTTGTCGGCCTTAAGGGACCGATTGATGTGGTGCTGGGACCCTATGAGGTCGACGATGACGCCTGGTTCGGCGTCAAGACGGCTTACGAGGCTTCAATTGCGGTGGTGAATAAGCCCGCCACAGACCGCGTCAGCCAGATCGCGGCACGCTTGCAGGAGCTCGAGGATCATCTGCCGCTCAGCTCCGAGCTGCGCGGACGGAAACTGGCCGCTCTGTCACCGATCGTGATTCTCGAGGTGATCTATCACGGCGGCTTGAGCGGGGCCGGCGGCGCCGCCGCGGGTTACGGACTTCCAAACGACTTGCATGTTCTGGACGCTGTTGGAGCGCGCACCGGCACGTACAGCAACATCCTCAAGCTGCGGTACGACAGTATTTTCCGGCCCCTAGCCGACGCCGTGCTCTCAGAGCAGGACCGATCGACATTACGGTTTGAGGACGTACGCGACGCGGTCGTGTTTGTCCGTATGTTCGACTCGCTGGGTCCGCAGCTCGTGACCGGAACCAAGCAGCCGATCACCGAAGCTTTGGGCGAAAATGGCAGCGTCGCGACCCAGATCCGCTCGATGCTCCTGTCGTTGTGGGGTCACCGCTATCTGATCGAGCATGGCTATCTCGATCGGCGCGAAGCCGCCTCGCGCTATAGCGGGTTTCTGATTGAGGCATTGGCGCGCGTTCACGGCATCCAGGGCGGTAGTCCCGCCGCCCGTGGCTCCACCTACGTGCTTAATCATCTTCTCGAGTCCGGGGCGATCTCTGTTGGCGCTGACGGCCGGTTAAAGATTGACCGCGCCGCCGCTGACGCCGACGTTGAGCGGGCAGCGATGGAATTCATCCCACCGATGTCGAAGGGCGATGCGGCCGCCGTCAATACGTTGCTGCGGCACTATGTCGTAGTGACTCCCGAGATCCGCGCCGTATTGGCGCGGCGCGGACCCACGCCAGCGCTGCAGCGCCCGGTGTACTCCACCGCCGATCGCCTGAGCCCGCCTGCCCCTTAGTTCGGCGGTCCTTTCTTGGTCAGACGAACAGCGGACCGTGGACAAACCGGTCAACGGAACATTCGCTGCTTTTGAAGGCAAATTCTGCGTCGGTGAGATCGAGCGGCGTGACGCGAAGTCTGCCGCCGATTGGTGCGGTGCGTCCATGTAGTACCGGAGGGCGCTCCAAAGGATCGCGGCCGCGCCACGCGCCATTTCGCGGATGGCGGTTAGCGGCAAAGACAGGCGTCCAGCCCATCGAATTGGGTTCCCTGAAGCGGCAGTTCCCTGACACCACATTCCCTGGAGTTGCCAACCCCGAAAGCATCCGCGACGATGCCGCATAAGTGGCGGGGGCACAGGAAATGGCCGTGGGCGGCGGCGGAGAGAAGGCGAGCGGTGGTACGCCCCCCGTCTTCATTAGCTACGCCTCGCAGGACACGGCCGTTGCAGCTGCCTTAGTCGAGGCGCTGGAGCGGTACGACATCACGTGCTGGATGGCACCGCGGGATGTCAAACCCGGGGCGCTGTATGCCGATGCGATTGTTCGGGCGATCAGCGCTGCCAAGGCCCTCGTACTGGTGCTCTCTGAACGTGCAATCGCTTCTTCACATGTCAGCAAGGAAATCGAGCGCGCTTCCTCCAAGAAGCGCCCGATCATTGCGTTGCGAATCGACGCTGCGCCGCTGACCCCGGCACTCGAGTACTTCCTCAGTGAATCGCAATGGGTTGAGGTTCAAGCCGGGAACATCGACGCTGCATACGTCAAGCTGGTCGACGCGATTCGCGAGCCTGTCCCGCCGGCCGTCGATCCCGTGCGTCACCACTCGGACGGCCCTGTTCTCGCCGTCCTCGCTTTCGACAACCTGTCTGGCGATCCGGAGATGGCCTACTTTTCGGACGGGGTATCTCAGGAGATTCTGGACACCGTCGCGCGGGGCTCGCACCTAAAGGTCATCGCCCGCTCGTCGAGCTTCCAGTTCCGCGGCGCACAGAAGGCGGTGCGCAATGTGGCCGCCGACCTTCGGGCGACACACCTGTTGGACGGCTCGGTGCGCCGGGCCGGAGCGCGCGTGCGAGTCTCGGCCCAGCTGGTGGACTGCGCCAGCGAGACCACGTTGTGGTCCAGCCGTTTTGACCGGGCACTCGACGACGTCTTCGCCCTGCAAGATGAGATCGCGCTGGCAGTCGCCGAAGCCCTGAAGGCCACTTTCACCCCGGCGACCCCGGTCGGCCAGATCGACGCGGCGGTCTACGAGCGTTACCTCAAGGCAAAGGACCAGGGTCTCGGGTCTCAAAATCTGGGGCTGAGCCTCGCTGAGCGCGCGCAGCTACTTGAGCAGGTCGTTGCCGCAGCTCCGCAATTCGCAGCCGGATGGGCCTGGCTAGGCCAAATGCGCGCGCTATTGGCTCGCGGGGCCGAGCGGGGGACGCCGTTTAAGCGCAAGCGCGCCGAGGCGCTGGATGCTCTGGACAAAGCCATTGTGCTCGACCCGCAACTGCCCACGCCCTACATCGCGCTGACTCAACTAGAACCCGAGGGGGCGTTCGTCCGGCGCTGGCGGCACGTTTTGAAGAGCCTGAAGGTGGCGCGGGATCACGCTGATTCCTTGGCTCTCGCCGGGCATTTCTCTTTCACGGTAGGCTGGGCGGGAGACGCTCTAGACTATGGGCGACGGGCATTTGAGCTTGACCCCTTGCACCCCATGACCGCGCAAGGTTATGCGAGTGCGGTATGGGCCTGCGGAGACCCCGACGGTGCGCGGCGACTGCTGCTGGGTTTTCGCGAAAAGCGGGCCGCCGATGTCGGGCTGAACCTCAATCTGGTGAACCTGGCTATCTTCAGCCGTGATTGGCTGGCATTCGACGACGCCGAGGCTTTCGCCCGCGCCAATGGGCACAAAGCCGACCCGGTCATGCGTGCAGCGCTGGCATTCGGCGACGCCGTCCGTAGGGGAGACGCTGCCTATCCGGGCCTATTGCTTGAGATGGTCGAGCGCGAACTGGGGCGGACGGGAACTGCGCCCCTGCAGTTGCTGAATGCGCTTTGTGAGCTGGGGCACAACGACGAGGTGTTCAACGCGGTCGATCGCGCCTCGTTCGCTCAGATCTTCGATGATGAAGGCGGGCACGCGGCCGGCGACTACAATCCGGGGATCATCTTCAACCGCTGCACCAACTGGCCGATGATGTCAGACCCGAGGTTCGTGCGCCTCTGCCATAAGCTGAGGTACATCGAGTTCTGGGTTGAGACGGGGCGCTGGCCCGACTGCGTCGATCAGGTTCCCTACGACTTCAAGGGCCACGCCCGGCGGCTGACTGGCGGCGACGCCTGACGCTTCATCTCCGATTCTCGGAAGCGGACGGGCGCGTCCGGTGATTTAAGAGCGGATTTCAAGGGTGGATGCCCGAAAATGCTGCCGACGGGGCGCCCTCGCGCCGGCCGGACTCCGAGCCTGCGCCCGCCGGACTGCGCTCAATGCGCATCCACGACGCCCGACACACGCGCGCGTCGCTCCTGATTGCGTCTGGCGCGGACATCGTCGCTGTCAGCTGGTGACTCGGCCACGCGAAGCCTTCAATCACCTTGACCGTTTACAGCCATGTGTTCGCCCGCCGCGATGCCGCGCCGCTAGGTGAGCGGCTTGCTGCGCTTATGCGCAAGGAAGCTGCTTGTTGTGTTCTGGTTGCGCCGGGCACTTCTGCCGAAGCGCAGTGCCCGTAAGTTGCCGAATGGTGGCCAGGGGCGGAATCGAACCACCGACACGCGGATTTTCAGTCCGCTGTCGCTGGTTCTAGGGGCTCAATAATCAACCACTTGCAGCGCTTGCCAGCCCCGTCCCCAGGCACACCAAGGCACAATTACGGCACACCCAATCTGAGTTCGGCACGTTCCCGGCACAGCGGCAGCGATCACCGCGGCGGCATTGCCGGCATCCTCCTCGCGTACTACAATGTAATACATGGCTACCATTACGCTGCGAGTCCCCGACGAGCTGGACGAGGCGCTGGAACGGCAAAGCAGTGCCGCGGGCGTCTCCAAGAGCGATCTTGCTCGGGAAGCCCTGCGCAGGTTCCTGGCAGTGTCAGAGTTTCAGCGTTTGCGCGCGAAGCTGGTACGACGGGCTCAGGCCCAAGGGGTCCACACAGACGACGATGTGTTTCGCGTCCTTGACAGGTCGTGAAGGTTGTTCTCGATTCCTCGGTCCTGATCGCCGCCTCGATCAGCCGGGCCGGTGTGTGTGCCGAACTCCTCGAGGACGTGCTGACGCATCATGAGCTGGTGATTTCCGAGTTCATTACCGAGGAGCTCAGCCGCAAACTTCGCGATAAGTTCAACTTTCCCGAAACCGAAGTTCGTCAGCTGCGCCGCTTCTTGGCGAGAATGGCGAGCACGGTCGTGCCAACTGACCTCCCGACCAACGTTTGCCGTGACCCTAGCGATATTCCAGTTCTCGGCACCGCCGTCGCTGCCGGCGCATCCGTCTTGGTCACTGTAGACAAGGACCTCCTCGCACTCGGCGAGTTTCAGAGTATCGCCATTATCAAGCCGGGCGAATTCTGGCGGCAGACGACTGGCTGAGAGGGGACTGCACATCCTCGGCAAAAATCCGCTGGGAATTTGCCTTGTCGAACCTCGCTCCAGACCTCGCGGCTCAATGCCCGAAATCGACCCGGAGCGGTCCTCGAGCTTTCCCGATACCGGTCATTGTCCCGAGGTAAAGCGGACCCTCGCGTAGCTGCGTTGCCTGAGACTGCCTCCTCAGGGCATGCTCCCGCGACCGGTACAAGCTCAAGAGGCTCGGATGGGGGAAGGGTCGCCTAAGCCGGCGAGTACACCGACGGGAGCGGTGTTCTTAAGCTACGCCTCGCAAGATGCCGAGGCGGCCCAGAAGATTTGCGAGGCGCTGCGTGCGGCAGGCATCGAGGTTTGGTTCGACAAGAGCGAGCTTCGCGGCGGTGACGCGTGGGATCAAATGATCCGCAGGCAGATCCGCGCGTGTCGGTTGTTCGTCCCGGTGATCTCGGCTCAAACCGACGCACGCCGCGAGGGGTACTTCCGTAGAGAGTGGAAGCTGGCACTGGACCGAACGCACGACATGTCCGTGTGGTGGCCAGGGGCGGAATCTCAAAACGCCTGTAACGGCATGATATATCGCGGAAATTGTAGTTCTGAAAACCGGGACAACCCCCAAAACAACCCCTACCTTACAGGCAGGAAAATCCGTCGTCAGTCGTGAGCAGCGGGCCCCCACTCTGCTCCCTGCTGCGGCGCTTTGGTGCTCAAGCGTCAGGCCAAGGGTCGAGTGGCGTTCTTGGTATCAACGCGAGCTGTTTACCGTCATCGCCGATTGCCGCTCCGATCTGGCGAAGTGCCGCGAACGTCGTTTCCGCCACCTGCTTCGGCGTTCCGGGAATTGACCACCCGATGCCTTGTCGCCAGTACCTGAAGATAAATGGTCCGTCGTACTGGTAGCCCAAGGTCATCAACCAGCCTGTTGGAAACTTAACCTCCAGACTCTGACGGCGGCACTCTTCCCAAGCTGCCTGGAGGTCATGGCCAATTGACCGGAGACGTTGCTCGTCAGCCCCCGTAAATAGTAGGTATGACTTCAGCCCCAGCTCGACGCTGTGACACACGAGCTGCGCGAAGGGAACGATGGGATGGAATCGATCTCCCGCTAGCATCCAAGCGGCGCGGCAGTATTCGCACGCCCCCGTAAAGAGCGTCACATGTGTAACAGGGTGGTCGGCGCTCTCCACATAAGACTGAATCGGGGTGCGCGGCGGTCATGGCGGTCCGAGTATCACTCACTTATCAGATTGCCGGGTGGAGCCACGCGGCTGGGACCGACGCGCGGAACGCGAGAGTTGGCCCGGGAGGCGGGTTCGTCGAAATGTCCTACGTCCTCGGGGCCGTCTCCTCAAATTTCGCGCGGACACTCTCTACCAGGCCCGAGGCGTGCTTGAGGACGGTTAGTGACGCGAACACTAAGTTTTCGTTTCGCCCGTGTTCCTTCTCACCTTCCATCTGGATCTTGGCGCCATGAACGATGTTGTTCCGGACCGCGCGGATCACATGGAAGGCTCTCTGCGTTTCGGTTTGCTTGAAATCGAGGGGCAGCGGAATAAAGCCGGTCTTCGCTTGCTTCCGGACGGGATCGCTCAGAAGGGAGTGGAGCGCGGCTTGAAGATCGTTGTCCTGGATGGCCCGGAGAGCCGCATCGATGTGATTCGCGAACCGATCCCATGCCGGACTTACACTTTCCGCACCCCCATCTGCATACGTGCCAGACGCCTTCAACGCGTGCTCCACGCGCGTGAAGACATCCATGAACGCGTGACCAAGCGCAGATGGAATATGCATGTAGCGGAAGTAATCGTCGTTCATGGCTCACCTCCTTTCGGGCCATCTTTCTCTCTCGCTTCCAAGTCCAAAATTTGGCGGTTCGCAACATTGAAGAAATGGCCGCGCCTTATATGGGCGGGAATGGCGTCGGGGAACTCCGGTCCCAACGCGACCCGATAGGTAAGATGGTTGAGCAGGGAGACCTGGGCGAAGACCGAAACCCCGTCTATTGCGATGCCTGTTGTAATCAGGTTTCCGAGCCGACGCTCTCCCTCGATTGGCTCGTCTGCGAGAATCGCTTCGTCGGCGACTTGGAGCAGCGGATAGTCGGGCCGCTCTCCATACCTGACGAACCGGCGGATCACATCGAAGGCGGGATGTAGGGCGAACTCTGCGCCCTGCCAGTACGCCAGATAGTTAAACGCGATCTTGGCGACGGCCCTCCCCACGATGTCATCGATTGTGAGCGCCATTTCTACCAGTATGTCTTTCCGCGAAGCGTCCGGCGGGATCTCACCCCCTACGTTGAACGTGATCCCCTTCTCGGCGAGAGCGTGTTTCGAGACCTCGGGATCGACCCCAAGCGAAACGATCGATCTCGGATGGTCCCCGTTGAACCCCTTCTT
>Ga0302324_100004371_pt1 | contig 31307 bp, 27 predicted proteins | sample Palsa_T0_1_FD_201949 | JGI IMG/M metagenome (GOLD analysis project Ga0302324, IMG submission 201949) | Peat permafrost microbial communities from Stordalen Mire near Abisko, Sweden - Palsa_T0_1 | ecosystem: Environmental > Terrestrial > Soil > Palsa > Peat permafrost | place: Sweden: Abisko... | reverse complement strand
TCGACGGCGACCGGAGGCACGGGAAGCGCCGGCCGCCCTTCCGACTTCGTCGATGGCGGCTACGTGTTCTGCTCCGAGGAGCTCGCCACGGATGCGGGCTTGGGGATGGTCGAATGGATGTGCCCGCCGGGAACGTACTTCTGCCAGAGCCCGGGGACCTGCGCGCAGTGCCTCTCCGACGCCGATTGCGCCAATCCCGAGCTGCCGACCTACGAACCATCCAGGTCGCGCTGTGATCTCGATTCCGGCGTGACTGGCTACCAGAGCTTCTGTCAGCAGTGCGTGGGCGATGCCGACTGCGCTCGCAACGCCATCGACAACCGATGCGACCTGGACCCCGGCTCGATTGAGCCCAGCATCGAGACGATCGGATTCGAGACCTGCGGCACCCTGATTCCCGGCTGTATCGACGGCAAGCAGCCGGCGATCGGCGGGTGCGCGACCCCCACTTGCACGACCGACAGCGACTGCGTCGACATCGTCTCGAGCCCCACCCTCTCCGGCTCGTCCAGCCAGCAGTTGGAGCCCTTCTGCGTGGGTGGCGTGTGTGCGAGCTCGCGCGACGACTTCGGACTTTGTCCCAACTGCTACTGCATCTTCGACAGTTACTGCCCCGATCCCAACGCGACCTGCGATTTCCTCGACGACCACTGCGCCTGCACCGATTCCAGCCAGTGCGGCGGCGCCTGGCCGATCTGCCAGATCTCGGACGCCGGCGACAGAGACGACGCCGGCGCCTTGCTCGGCGCGTGCGGTTGCCAGCGCGACGAGGACTGCGGCGACGCCGGCCTCAGGTGCCTTTACCTGCCCGCCAACAACACCATCTACGGTGGGCCGGCCTGCCTGTTCGATTGCAACGATCCCAGATTCCCGGGCTGCGCCAATCTGTCGGCGGCCACCCCGCTCTGCGATGTCGACAGCGGCCTCTGCGGATCCTGTGAGACCGACGAGGAGTGTCGGACCCAGGCGACGGGCCTGTTCGTCGGGCCCTTTTGCCGGGACGACGGCATCTGCGGCTGCCAGGCCGACAGCGATTGCCCGGTTCACGAGATCTGCGGAGGACCGTTCTCCCGGGGTGGCGCGGGCGGACAGCTCGGGCAATGCAGTCCCCCTCCGCTGCGCTGCACTCCGGGAAGTTGCGGGGGGGCCTCGTTCTGCGACCTCGACGGTGGAACCTGTCAACCCATCGACGGCTCGCGCGTCTGCGCGAGCGACGCCGATTGCGCTTACGCGGGTGAGGGGGCCTTCTGCGAGCCCGACGCCGGCGCCTGCGTTTATTGCCAAGAGAACGCCGACTGCGTGGCCAACGGCTTCGCGGGGGCCGGCTATTCGCGATGTCTCGCGGGGGATTGTTCGGCGGTGTGCGCGGGCGACACGGACTGCGCTGGAAACCCCATCGGCGGACACTGCGTCGCCAGTCCGCTGGGCGCCGCCTCGGACTTCTGCGGTTGCGCCCATGATGCGGATTGCGCCGGCAACCGCAATGGCTTTAGCTGCGATACCGACGCGGGGGCTTGCAGTTGTGTCGATTCGTCGGACTGTCCCGTCGGCGAGGGTTGCCCGGCGGCAGTCGGTTCTCCCTCGCAGTGTTCCTCGTTCTGCCGGACAGACGCCGACTGTCCGGCGGCCTTCTTCTGCTCCCCGTTCTATACATGCCGGCCGCGCTGTGACGACGGGGGCGGCGGTTGCCAGGCCCCCGATCTGGTGTGCGATCGCAACGACATGGAACAGGCCAACGGGGCCGGGTCCGCCGGAAATGTACCGGGGTCGATCTGGTGCTACCAGTGCTTGACCGGCGACGATTGTGCGTCCGGCTTGAGCTGCTACGGCACCGCCTGCAGCGACGTGGAGTGCTATGGGAAGGACAGCTGCCAGACGGGCCTGACCTGCGGCGCCGTGGACGAGCTCTGCCATGCGAGCTGCGATGCCGGTGCTTGCCCATCCGGGCAGGTCTGCGACACGCTGAATGCCGTCGGCAATGGCGCGGTCTGCTACCAGTGCCTGAGCCCGGCTGACTGCCCCGCGAACGAAGGCTGCAACAGCATCACGCGAAAGTGCGGCACCTGTGAGGGACCGACCGCGCAGGGCGGGTTCGCTGACTGCCCGCCGGATGCCATTTGCTCGAACTACTGGCGGCCCTCGCAGGCTTTCATGGGGACCGGGGTCTGCCTGCAGAGGTGCGACGTCTTCGCCTGCGCCAATCCGAACGACATCTGCGGCGTCTTCCCGCAGCTCACGCCCGACCACAAATACTGCTTCGGTTGCCTTGAGGATTCCGATTGCGCCGACGCGGGCGCCGGCGCCCGCTGCGACAACTCGCTGGGGCTCACCTTCACCTGCAAGTTGCCGACAGCGCCGTAGCGCGCTCGGCCACCGGTACCGAACGGGGGCGCAGTGTCAGCCGCGGATCCAATCTTCGACGGTGACGCCGGGGATACGCTGGTAGTGGCGCCGGTTTCCCGTCACGACTGTTGCCTGCTTCGACGCCGCGATCGCGCCTATGATGAGGTCGGCATCTGCGAGGCGTTGCCCTTGCCGCTCGAGGAGAGCCTTGGCCTCTCCGAAGATCTGCGCCGACGCGTCGTCGAGACCGAGGATCGATAGCGTCCCGAGGAAGCTCCTCACCAGGGCCAGGTTCTTCTCCCGGGCCACGGACTTGGCCGCCCCATAGTGCAACTCGGCGGCCGTGATCCAGGTCGTCACCACCTCGTCTTCGGAAGCCGCCCGCCGTTCGATCACCCCTTGGTTTCCGCGCAGGATGGCAACACACGTGTCGGTGTCGAGGACCCTCAAAGGTCGACCTCGCGACCGGGTGTGCGCCTTTCCGAGACGCGGCCGACCTCGATCTCGTCGTTGACCTGGGACTCCCACTTGCCGGCGAGCTTTCGCCAGGCATCGACCTGAGCCTCCGCGGCAGGTGGGGTCGGGCTCTTGGGCCGCCTTCCGAGCGCGGCCTCGAGCAGGTGGATGATCTCCTGGCTCATGCTCCGCCGCTCACGCTCGGCGACTTCCCGGAGGGCCTCAAGGAGATCATGGGGGAGATTCTTCAGAGTTAACGAGGGCATTGGAACCACCATTCAACCTTCTTGCAACCATTATGGTGGCACAAGTGCTCCCGTCAAGGGCCGTCGAGCGTCTGCTACTGACAGCCGCCGAGGTAGACCGCGATCGATTGCCCGCGTCCCCAACAGCGCCTAGGGTGGCGAATCTCATGAGTCCCTGCAACTGCGAAGGCCGAAGCTTTCCCCTCGCTCTCTCGATTGGGCTCGCGCTCGCGATCGGCTGCGCCATCGGCTGCGGCGGGGGCACCACCACAAGCTCGCAAGGCTCCGGCCAGAGCTCTGCCGCCAGCTCGGGCGGTAGCTCGATCGGCACGAGCTCGGGGGCCGCGAGCTCCGGCAACTCGACGGGATCGAGTACCGCGGTGGGCTCAAGCACGGGTACCTCGACCACCGGCGCCTCGACCACGACCGGAACGGGAGCCGCCGGCCGCCCTCCCGACTTCGTCGATGGCGGCTACGTGTTCTGCTCCCGGCAGGTCGACACGGACGCGGGCTCGGGGGTGGCCGAATGGATGTGCCCGCCGGGAACGTACTTCTGCCAGAGCCCTGGGAGCTGCGCGCAGTGCCTCTCCGACGCCGACTGCGCCAATCCAGAGTTGCCGACCTACGAACCTTCCAGGTCGCGCTGCGATCTCGATTCCGGCGTGACCGGCTACCAGAACTTCTGCCAGCGCTGCCTCGCCGATTCCGACTGCGCCGGCAACGGCCTGGCGACGATGTGCGACCTGAACCCGAACGATGCGGTCTCCAGCATCGACGCCGTCGGATTCGAGACCTGCGCCGACCTGGGTCCTGGCTGCCGGGCTGGCACGCGGCCCGCGATCGGCGGCTGTGCCCCCAGCAGCTGCGTGACCGACAGCGACTGCGCCGACGCGGTCTCCAGCCCCGACGGATTGCTCTCTACCTATACTGGCTATTCCGGTCAGCAGGCCGAGCCCTTCTGCGTGAACGGGCAGTGCGCGAACTCGCCCGACGACCCCCAGCTTTGCCCGAGCTGCTACTGCATCCTCGACAGTTATTGCACCGACCCCAAACCGATCTGCGACCTGAGCAACGACCACTGCGCCTGCACCGACTCCAGCCAGTGCGGCGGCCCGTGGCCGATCTGCGAGCTCCCGGATGGCGGCGGCGACGTGGACGACGCCGGGCAACCTCTGGGCTCGTGCGGTTGCCGGACCGACCAGGATTGCGGTGACGCCGGTCTCGAGTGCCTCATGCTGCCCGCCGACAACGTGCTCTATGGCGGCTCGGCCTGTTTGTTCTCCTGCAACGACCCCAGATTTCCGGGCTGCGCCAATCTGTCCGCGGCCACCCCGCTCTGCGATTCCGTGAGCAGCCTGTGCGAAGCCTGCCAGACCGACCAGCAGTGCCGGACCCAGGCGCAGGGGCTTTTCGTCGGGCCTTTCTGCCGGGACGACGGCGTCTGCGGTTGCCAGGTCGATGGCGACTGCCCCGATCACGAGGTGTGCGGTGCCATCGTCGCGCAGCAGGCGGGCGGAATGCTCGGGCAGTGCATCTCGCCGCCCGAGCGCTGCACGCCCGGGACCTGCCCGCTCTCCTCGTTCTGCGATCTGGACGGCGGAGCCTGCGAACCGATCGCTGGGTCACGGGTCTGCCGGACCGACGCCGACTGCGCTTACGTCTATGGCGGGGCCTTCTGCGAGTCCGATGCTGGCAGCTGCGACTATTGTCGGCAGGATGCCGACTGTGCGATCACCGGTGTTGCCGCGCTAGGCTACTCGCATTGCATGGAGGGGACGTGCTCGGCGCAATGCGCCGCCGATCAGGACTGCGCCGGAAACCCCAGCGGCCAGCACTGCATCGCCAATGCGGCCAGCGTCTCCTCGAATCACTGCGGCTGCCTCCACGATCAAGACTGCACGGGAAACCCGAACGGCTCTCGGTGCGAAACCGACGCAGGGACGTGCAGTTGCTTCGATGCAACGGATTGCCCAGCCGGCCAGTCGTGCCGCGGCTTCGGCCCTCTGAGGTGTACCTCATACTGCGAAGGGGACTCTGAGTGCCCAGCCGGTTTCTTCTGCTCCGAGTCTGGTTGCCTGCCGCGCTGCGACGACGGGGGCACGGGGTGTCAGCCTCCATTCGTGTCCTGCGATCGCAACAACCTCGAGGGCGACAACGGGATAGGGGTTCTAGGGGCTGCGGATCCGGGCGCGGTCTGGTGCTACCAGTGCGTGACTGGGGACGACTGCGACCCAGGCGAGGGGTGCTCGGGGAGCTCATGCGGCACATACTGCTCCGGGAAGGACGGCTGCCATTCAGGCGAGGTCTGCGGGGCGGTGGATGAGCTTTGTCATGCGAGCTGCGATGCGGGGCCCTGCCCGGCAGGGCAGATCTGCGACCTCGAAAACGGCACCGGAAACGGTCAAGACATCTGCTATCAATGTCTGAGTGCCACGGACTGTCCCGAGAGGGAGGGCTGCAACTCGCGCACCCACAGTTGCGGCAGCTGTCAGGGGCCTACCGCCGCCGGCGGAGTTTCCGATTGCCCTCCAGGTGCCATCTGCTCCGACTATTGGTCCACCGCGCACAACCACATTGACCCAGTCTGCCTTCAGAACTGCGACGTTTTCGACTGCCCGGATCCGAACGACATCTGCGGCGTCTTCCCGCAGCTCACGCCCGATCACAAATACTGCTTCGGGTGCCTGCAAGACTCCGACTGCGGGGACGGCGGGGCGCGCTGCGACAACTCGCTCGGGCTCACCTTCACCTGCCAGTTGCCGACCGCGCCGTAGGGTGGGGTCGGAGGCACCGGGATTTCTGATACAGTCCCGCCGCTGTCCTCCCTCGCTCACATCGCCGCGCTCGCCGGCCTGGTTGCCATGCTCTCGGGCGCCACCCCGGCCCGGGGCGGCTCGAATCCCGAAGACGACCTGGCGCCCTTGCTCGACCGCCTGGTCCGCGAGGGTCCGCTGGGCCACAGCCACGCCGGCATCGAGGTCTACTCGCTGGACGCCGAGCGCGTGGTCTACGCGCTGCATCCCGACGAGCTGCTGAACCCGGCCTCGAACACCAAGCTCTTCACGAGCGCGGCGGCGCTGGCGGTGCTGGGCTCGGACTACCGCTTCCTCACCGAGTTCTACCTCGACCAGGACCCCGAGCGCGGCGTGGCGAGCGGCAACCTCTACGTGCGCGGCAAGGGCGACCCCTCGCTGGTCTCGGAGCGCATCTGGGAGATCGCGAATCAGCTCTACCACAAGGGTTTGCGCGAGGTGAAAGGCGACCTGATCGTCGACGACACCTTCTTCGACGCCATCACCGAGGGGCCGGGCTGGGAGCAGGACCGCAGCGATCGCTCCTACATGGCCCCCATCAGCGCGCTCGAGGTGAACTGGAGCAGCGTGGCGGTCTACATCACGCCGGGGGACAATCCCGGCGATAAGGCGAAGGTCGAGCTGGAGCCGGACAGCAAGTACTTCAAGCTCGACAACCGCGTGGTGACGGCGGGCTCCTCGCGCCGGGCTCGCAAGCCGCAGACCTCGGGCGTGATGAAGCGCGACGGCTACCACCTGACGGTCTCGGGCCGCATCGCGCTGCGCCAGCCACCGCTCGTGCTGTGGCGCCGGGTGGGCGATCCCACGCTCTACGCCGGCGAGACCATCAAGGAGCTGCTGGCGCGCCGCGGCATCAAGATCCGCGGCAAGGTGAAGCGGGGCGTCGTCCCCACCAACCACACGGCGACGACGCTGTACTTCACGGCCGAGAGCGACAGCATGGACATCCTGCTCAAGCGCCTCAACAAGGTGAGCCAGAACCTCATCGCCGAGACCTTGCTCAAGACGCTGGGCGCGGTGGGCTCGGGTGCACCCGGCAGCTGGGCCAATGGCGCGGACGCCATCGGCCAGTTCCTGCAGCGCGAGGTGGACGTCCGGCCCGGCAGCTATCTCATGAAGAACGGCAGCGGGCTCAACGACATCAATCGCTTCTCGGCGGCGCAGGTGGTGAAGCTCCTGGCTTACATGTACCCGCGCATGACGCTGGCGCCGGAGTACATCTCCTCGCTGCCCATCGCCGGCAAGGACGGGACGGTTCGCTTTCGCATGGGCGGCACGCCGGCGGCGGGGCGGGTGCGGGCCAAGACCGGGACGCTCGAGGACGTGACCGCTCTCTCGGGCTTCGCCGAGAGCCTGGGAGGCCGCCACTACGCCTTCTCGATCCTGGTGAATGACTTTCCCGACACGCTGCGCCAGGCCATGAGCGCCGAGGATGCGTTCGCCGTGGCCCTGGCGTCGTTCGGAGGCCCGAGCATCCCGAGCCTCTCGGTGCGTCCGGAGCCCAGCGAGGCGTTGCCCGCCGCCGATGACCGCCTGGCGCGCTATGGAACGCTGGCCACCGCGCGCGATCCCGCCAACGCTCCCTACTTGAGACTGGCCGTCCAGAACGAGCGCTCGCAGGATCTGCGGGCGGTCGCGGCCGAGGCGCTCTACCGCAGCGAGCCCGACGAGGCGGAAGCCATCGACGCGCTCCTGGAGGTGGTGCCCGAAGACACCGCGGCCTTCGAGGCCCAGCGGCTGGCGGGACGCAAGGCCGGGATCGCGGTCATGCTCTGGGAGGCCTTCGTCGACCTGGCCAGCGACGGCGACGGCCGCGGGATGGCCGGCCTGATGGCCCTCGCGCCATACGCCGACGCCCTCCAGGAGGAGGCCCCGGCCATCGTTCAGGCTCCGCTGCTGACCGGCACCCCGCCTCCCGCTCCGGTGCCAGGCGGCAGCGCCGATTCGGACGAGACGGTCGACGATCGCCGAACGCGTGCCGCGGGGCTGGTCGAGGTGGCGCGCCAGGCGCCGCTGGAGCTGCTGGACGCCATGGGGCTGAGCCCGGCCAAGGAACGCGATGCCGCGCTGGCGCTGCTGCTCTTTGGTCTGAAGGCCGAGCCGGAGGCGGCCCAGGCGTTCGCCATCCAGGTGGCCGAGGTCGCGAAGGAGAGCAGCAACTCTCCGGTGCGGACCTTCGCGGCGCAGCTCGTGAAGGTGCTGCCGGTGAGTAGCTCCGGCGTCCCTGCCGGAGTCGGGCCGCGATAGCGGCCCGTGTCGTCCCCGTCTGCTACAATCGATCCCTCAACCCAGCGCAACCCGATACCATTCGAGGCGCGATCGTCAGGAGTCAATCATGGCTGGAAGCGGTGTGAACAAGGTGATTTTGGTTGGAAACCTCGGTGTCGCCCCCGAGATGCGCTACACGCAGGGCGGTCAGGCGGTCGCCAATTTCCGGATCGCCACCAACGACAAGTGGACCGACAAGGCGGGCCAGACCCAGGACCGCACCGAATGGCACCGCATCGTCGTGTGGGGCAAGCTCGCGGAGCTGTGCAACCAGTACCTCACCAAGGGGCGCCAGGTTTACATCGAGGGCCGCCTTCAGACGCGTGAGTGGACGGACAAGGAAAATCACAAGAACTACACGACCGAGGTCGTCGCGCAGCAGGTGACGTTCCTCGGTGGTCGTGACGGTGCCTCGGCTGGACGCGGGGCCGGTGGACCGACCGACGACTTCGGACCGCCGCCGCCCGAGCTGAGCAACGGCGATTCCAGCGGCGCCGGGATGGGCCCTGGGGCTGGTGCGCCGGCCCAGGTCGACGACATCCCTTTTTAGTAGAGGCCGGCCCCGTGCCGGCCAAGGGCCGCATTGAGGCAGGGAGCTACTGGGGAAACGAGATCGTCCGAGCGGGACGCGTCTCGCGATATGATTCCAGTAACTTCAGGTACTTACGTATCAATCCCCGGACTTGACTTGGAAATGGACGGGTCACATATTTCGTAAGCCGTGATTCACTATCGCGCCCCAGCGTCCTGGATAATCTACGACGCGCGGGCAATCGCCGCGCAGCTCGTCGAGGCAAAGGCGGCCGTCCTTTCCCTGAGGTCTATCCCCTACCAGAGGTCTTGGGTGGACGCTCTTCAGCGATTGGAGTTCAAGCGCGAAATAGCTGGCACATCCAGAATCGAGGGTGCGGACTTCACCGAGCGAGAGCTCGAAGAGGCGCTGAAGGAGGTTCCGGCGCAGGAGCTCGCAACTCGATCGCAGAAGCAGGCGGCGGCCGCGGTGCAAGCCTATCGCTGGATCGCACGGCTCGAGGATGACAGACCCATCGATGCCAACCTGATCCGTGAGATTCACCGGAGGATGGTGGTGGGAGCGGATGATGACCACTGTCCGCCGGGGAAGCTCCGCGACAGGGATGAGAACGTCAACTTTGGATCCCCCCGGCATCGAGGCGTTGACGGCGGATCGGAGTGTTCTCGGGTCTTCGCAGAGCTCGTCCACGCCATTGGCCGGGACTTCAGGGATCACGATCCCCTGGTCGGTGCTCTGGCTGCACACTACCACCTCGCGGCGATGCACCCGTTTCTCGATGGCAACGGGCGCACCGCCCGCGCGCTCGAAGCTCTCATGCTCCAACGCGCTGGGCTGCGCGACACGTGCTTCGTTGCGATGTCGAACTACTACTACGACGAGAAGCGCGCGTACCTCGGCGCGCTGGCCGAGGTTCGGAGCAAAGAGCACGACCTGACGCCGTTCATCCTCCTTGGACTCAAGGGCGTCGCGCTTCAAAGCAAACGGCTACTCGGTGAAATCGAGCACGAGATCTCGAAGTCTCTCTTCCGCAATCTGATGTTCGACTTGTTCCAGCGCCTGAAGAGCCCGCGACGGCGCGTGATCGTGAAGCGCGAGCTCGAGATCTTGAAAATCCTTCTCGAGAAGGAGTCCCTACCCCTCGACGATCTCGTCGAGGTCATCTCCAGTCAATACGAGAGCCTGGGCAACCCGCGGAAGGCCATCGTCAAGGACCTCAACGACCTCGTTCAACTGAAGGCCGTGCGTCTCATTCGTGAGTCGGGTGGCAAGCTCAGGGTGGAGATCGTTCTCGACTGGCCGACGATGATGACGGAGAGCGAGTTCTTCGAAACGGTCCGCCGACTTCCGAAGGCGAAGACGCATTCATTCTTGGATCACGATTGACCGGGCCACGGGCCGCCGCGGCCCGACTCCGGCAGGGACGGCCGGCGGTAAGCGGAAACTCGTCCGCCGGCACACGGCCGGAGCTACTCCGTCACCAGCCCGTCCGCGAGCTTGAACCTGCGCGGCATCCGATTGGCGAGCGCCAGGTTGTGGGTGGCGATCACGGCCGTGATGCCGCGCTTCTGGTTCACCTCGAACAACAGCTCGTGAATGGCCTCTCCGGTGGCGGGATCGAGGTTGCCGGTCGGCTCGTCGGCCAGCAGCAGCTTGGGCTTGAGCACCAGCGCGCGGGCCAGTGCCACCCGCTGCTGCTCGCCGCCCGACAGCTCCCCCGGCTTGTGCCCGAGCCGCTGGCCCAGCCCGACCGCCTCGAGCGATTCGGCCGCCAGCGCCTCGGCCTCGGCGCGGGTCATGCGCGCCACCAGGGCCGGCATGGCGACGTTCTGCAGGGCCGTGAATTCGGGCAGCAGGTAGTGCGACTGGAAGACGAAGCCGATGTGGCGATTGCGGAAGTCGGCCAGCGACGCCGGCTCGCGGCGGAAGACCTCTTCGCCGTCGATGCGTACCTCTCCGGCGCTGGGCAGGTCGAGCGTGCCCAGCAAGTGCAGGAAGGTGCTCTTGCCCGCCCCCGACGGCCCGGTCAACGACACCAGGTCCCCTTCGGCGATGTCGACGCTCGCCCCGCGCAGAACGTCGATGCGCTTGCCCTCGAGCAGGTAGGTCTTCTCGAGATCCCGAACCTGGATGAAGGGCGTCACTCGTTCCTCAGCCCGTCCACGGGCGGCAGGCGACTGGCGGCCAGCGCTGGGTACATGGTCGCGAGATACGACAGCAGCAAGGCCGAGAGCCCCACCACCGCGAATTGCCAGGACTCGATCCTGACCGGCAGCGTCTCGATGTAATAGACCGAGGGGTCGAGCTTGATGCCGCCCTTGGCGATGAACAGGCAGATGGCGAGCCCGGCCAGCAAGCCGAGCGCGGCGCCGACGCCGCCGATGACGAGCCCCTCGAGCACGAAGATCTTCATGACGCTCTGATCACGCGCCCCCATCGACTTGAGGACCGCGATCTCCTTCGACTTTTCAAAGGCCAGAAACATGAGGATGGCCAGGATCAGAAAGCCCACCGGCAGCGATGCGAAGCCCAGCACGATGGCCATGACGAGCTTTTCCATGGCCAGGGCGGCGAAGAGGTTCTTGTTCATCTCGCCCCAGTCCTTGGCGTGGTACGGGTAGCCGTCCACCGCGAAGAGGATGTCGCGGATGATGCGGCGCGTGGCGTCCAGGTCGTCGACCTTGAGCTCGATGCCGGTGACGGTGCCCTCGGTCGCGAAGAACTTCTGGGCCTCGGGCAGGTCCAGGTAGGCGAACTTGGCGTCGTACTCGTACATGCCGGAGTAGAAGACCGCCGCGACCCGGAAGGGCCGGCTCTTGGGAATCGGTCCGGTCGGTCCCAGCTCGTTGGAGAGCGGGCTGACGACGTTGACCTTGTCGCCCACGAAGACCCGCAGGCTCTTGGCCAGCTCCCGGCCCAGCACGATGCCCGGCAGGACCGCTCCCCCGGCTTGCCCCTGGGTTCGGGGAGGTGGGTCAGGAATCCGGGGCAGGTGCGGCTTGGCATCGGCAGCGTGCGACTTCGGATTGCGCAGCTTCTCGAGCTCGCTGGCCTCTTCCTGCTCGTCGGCCAGCAGCTTGTCGATGCGGTCGGAGAGGCCGGCCGCGTCCGCCTCGGGCTCGAGGGGAATCTTCCCCGGGTCGCTCAGCCAGGTCAGGTCCCCTTCGACGACTTCCTTGGCGAGGTCGGTCACCGAGCCCACCGTGGCGGGGTCGATGCCCTTGAGGACCACGCCCGAGAGGTTGTCGTCGGAGCTGACCATCACCTCGTTGAGCGTGAAGGGGGTCTCGCCGATCACCCCCTTGATCCCGAGGAGCTTCTTCCCGATCTCGGGGTACTCGCGGAAGTCGTTGCCGTACTTCATGACCACCGCGTGGGCGTTGGTGCCCAGGATCTTGTGCTTGAGGTCCTGCTCGAAGCCGCTCATGACCGAGAGCACCACCGTCAGGGCCATCATCCCGATCACCACCGCCAGGATGGCGATGCCGGTGACGACCGCCGACGGCGAGAAGCGGCCGCCGCTTTTCGAGCCGCGCAGGCGGAGAAAGGTGAGCGCCACGAAGAGCTCGTAGCGAAAGCCGAGGTCGAGCGCGCCGCCGCCGGCCAGCATGAAGCCCAGCGAGGCGCCGAGAAAGATGCACACCCCGACGCCGGCGCCGACCACCAGCACGTCGAGCTGGTAGACTTGGGGATCGATCGCCAGCGCCCAGGGCTGGTGCAGGAAGGTCGTGGCGGCCAGCGGGAGCTCGCCCAGCCCGATGGCCACCAGCGCGGTCAACACCGTCTCGAGGAGACACAGCTTGTGCGAGGTCCGGCCCGCCAGAAAGCCGAACGTGAAGAGAAACGGCACCGCGGCCAGCTCCATCGCGAGCTGGGCGCCGCCCGCCGACCAGGCGACCCGGTCGGCCAAGATCTTGAGGCCACCGTCGACCACCAGCGTCGCGCCGAGCCCGGACAGGCACAGCAGCGCCGCCCGAAAAGAGAACACCGCCGGCAGTCGCGGCTGGTGCGTAGGGTGGGGGGTCGCGGAGGTCACGCGGGCTTGAGCAGCGGAAACAGGATCACGTCGCGGATGTTGGAGGCGTTGGTCAACAGCATCACCAGGCGGTCGATTCCGATGCCTTCGCCCGCGGTGGGCGGCATCCCGTGCTCGAGGGCCCGGACATAGTCCTCATCGTAGTCCATCGCTGCGCCGTCGCCGGCCGCCTTCTTGCGCGCCTGCTCTTCGAACCGCTGGCGCTGATCGAGAGGATCGTTGAGCTCGTTGAAGGCGTTCGCGATCTCGCGGCCGGCCACGTAGAGCTCGAAGCGGTCGACGAACTCGGGGTGCTCGTCGTTTTTGCGCGCCAGGGGCGAGATGGCAGTCGGGAACTGGGTCACGAAGGTGGGCTGCACCAGCGTCTTCTCGACCTTGGCCTCGAACATGCGCGCGATCAGCTCGCCCGCCGAGAGGCCGTCGAGGGCCGCCCGTTCGGCGGGAGCGAATGAGGCGGCGACCGGGTCGGCCAGGAGCCGGCTCCGCAGCGCCGCGGCGTCGTTCCATTCGCTCGCCTGCACCGCAGGGAACTCGGCCCGCACGCCCTCGACCATCGGCAGCCGCCGGAAGGGTCCCGCGAAGCTCAGGACCTGGCCCTGGTACGGCACCTCGAGCGTGCCCAGCACGCTCTGCGCCAGCGTTGCGAGCAGCTTCTCGGTCAGATCCATCAGGTCTTCGTAAGTGGCGTAGGCCCAGTAGAACTCCAGCATCGTGAATTCCGGATTGTGCTGGGGGCTCAGGCCCTCGTTGCGGAAGTTGCGGTTGATCTCGTAGACCCGCTCGAGCCCGCCCACCACCAGGCGTTTGAGGTGCAGCTCGGGCGCGATGCGCAGGTAGAGGTCGAGGTCGAGCGCGTTGTGGTGGGTCTCGAAGGGTCGGGCGGCGGCCCCCGAGATCAGGGAATGCATCATCGGGGTCTCGACCTCGACGAACTCGCGGGCGTCGAGGAAGGCGCGGATCTCCTTGATGATCTGGCTGCGCCTGAGGAAGAGCGTCCGGACCTCCTCGTTCGCGATCAGGTCGAGGTAGCGCTGCCGGTAGCGGGTCTCGAGATCCTGAAGCCCGTGCCACTTCTCGGGCAGTGGCCGCAGCGCCTTGCTCAACATCTGAAAGCGCGCGACCTGCACGGTCAGCTCGCCGGTCTTGCTGCGGAAGAGCGAGCCCTCGACCGCCACGATGTCGCCGACCTCGGCGAGCTTGACGATCTCGTAGGCCGGTTCACCGAGGACGTCGCGCTTCACGTAAATCTGCAGCTCGCCGGTGCGGTCGCGCAGCTTGAGGAAGCCGGCCTTGCCGAAGGAGCGCTCGGCGATGATCCGCCCGGCCACCGCGACCTTCTGCTCGGCGGTGAGCTTCTCCAGCGCGGCGGCATCGAGGCCGCCGAATTCCTTCACGACCTCGCCGAGCGGGCGCCGGGTTCGCTCGCCCGTCCGCTGGCTCGTCGCGTAGGGGTTCACGCCCAGCTTGCGCAGGGCCTCGACCTTGCTCAGTCGCGCCTGAAGGATCTCCTGCTCGCTACGGCCGGCGGCGGGCGGTGTCTTGACGTCTTCCATTAGTAGGGCTTGGTAGCCGAGCGCGGCAGCCCGCGCAACTCACTCGGTCTTCGGCGGAGCCGCGCCCGACCGGCCGGCCTCGACCAGCGCGTCCGCGAATTGCCGGACCTGGGGGTGCAGGGTCGCGTCCTGGCCAATCTCGCGCAACAGCGTCTCGGAGAGGTGGGGCAGCAGCTGAAACGCGAGCGAGGTCGGAGAGTAGGGGTTTCTGGCCAGCGCGGTGCGAACCGCGAGCCGGGTCGAGAAGCGCGCGCTGTGCGCGATGGCGAGGAGCACCGCGGGCTGGGCCGGCCGCAGGCTGGCGAGTCGCAGGACCTCCTTCTCGGTGAGCCGCGGATTCACGAGCAGCTCGCGGGCCACGCTGGCATCCTTCTCGGCCCCGAGCTTCGCGAAGGCTTCAGCCGAGGCGGTGCGCGCCAGCGCCTTGCGGTGGCCCAGCGACAGCGTGGCCTCGATGCCCGCCCGGGGGGCCGGCGCCTCGCGATGGGCGGGGGGAGAGAGAAAGAGCGTCGCCGCCAAGAGGCCGAGGGTCCGCGCCGCGGTGTACAGCTCGCTGCGCTGCTCGTAGGTCATGCCCCACTCGGGCAGGATGGCCTGGACGACGGCCGTCGCTGCTCCGACCTCGGCGCGCGCGCCGCGGCGCAACCGGCGCAAGGCCCGCTCGATGAGGTCGGCCGCTTCCTCAGCCGGCAAATCGACGAGGATTCGCGCCGCCGCCCGGTGGCGAAGCTGCCCATCCGAGAGCGCGGCCAGCGCGCGCAGCGGATCGCGACCCGTCTTCATTGCCGGCACCGTCGCGGTCTCACCCAGCTATCAGTTGGTCGCGGGGCGCGGGGCAAGATCCGCCACGCTCATGAGCGGGTGGGCCGTCACCTTGAGCTCGGTCGAGTCGCTCGAGGAGAGCACCCCGGGCGGGACGTTGGGGACTACCAGCAGGAACTCCGAGCTGCCGCCGGGGGGAATCGGGGCCTGGGGCACCGAGAAGACCCGGTCGAGCGCAGCCTTGATGCCGTCGGTGGCCTGGAAGAGGTCCTCGGGCGACGCGAATGACCCCGGAACGCCTTCGGCGGTGGCGACCACCTGCCCCTGCGAGCTGACCTCGAGCTTCAACCCGACCCTCTGAGGACCGCCGCTCAGGTTCTCGACCCGTCCCCGCACGAAGAGCAGCGGCTCGCCGCGCAGAGTGGGATAGAGGCCGCTCTGGGTGATGCGGGTGGTCAGGTTCTCGCTGACCGCGCGCGGGCGAGAGAAGCCGAAGGCGGCGAAGACCGCCGAGAGGGGATCGTGCAGGTCGATGCGGCCGCCGTTGCGGTAGGCCACGAAGGCCAGCAGCATCAAGGTCACGACCGAGGCCCCGGCGAGCGCGCTGAAGATCCTGGCCGAGAGCGGTCTTTCGGCCTCGTCGCTCTCCTCGAGCTCCATCGGCAGACCGCGCCCCCGCTGGCGTTCGACGGTGGTCTCGGAGAGAGCCGACTGGGCCTCGATGATCGGTTGCGGAGCAGGGGGGCGCGGCGGTCGCTCGAACAGCTCGCCGGGAGGTTCCGGGCTGGGGACCGCGGCGGTCGGCTCCTCGCCGGTCTGAGGTACCGAGCTGGGGTCGAGCGAGAGGCCGGCCAGGGGATCGAAGTTGGGCTCGGACTGATTGCCGCCGGCACTGCCATCGGCCAGGCCGAAGGAGGCAGCTTCGGAGCCGTCGTGGCTCGACGCGAGGTTCGCGAAGGGATCGGGCGGCGGGTGAATCGAGGCCTGGCTGCCGAGGGGATCGAGGGCGGCCTCGAAGGGATCGGAGGCATCGGGCGGGGGCTTGGGTGGCTTGCTGGAAGAGCTCCTCGGCGGCTTGCTGACCGGGCTGCGGGGTGGCTTGCTGCCCGGGCTCGGGGCCGCCGCTGGCCAGGCGGTTTCCAGTCCCAAGAGATCAGCCATCGGCGTGGCTCCCGCCGGAGCGGGATGAGAAGCACTGCTGGCCTGCTCGGCCGGCGCGGTGGCCAGCGCGAACTCCCCAGGCATCAAGTCGTTCTTGGCGTTTGCGGCCGGACCGGCCAGGAATCCAGCGAAGGGATCGTCGAGGTTGGCGGCCGCGGAAGCCGGCGCGGGAGCCGCCGCCGAGGTGGTCCCCAGGCTCGGCATGGAGAACAGGTCATCCAGCGAGCCGACCGCATTCGAGGCCGGCGGAGTCTTTGAACGCGGCGAGGGCTCGGGCGTGGTTCCCTGGTCGTCCCCCTTGCGGACGACGAAAACCGTGCCGCACTTGGTGCAGCGGACCTTGACTCCCTTTTCGGTGACTTTGTCATCGCCGATCTTGAATCGGGTCTGACAGCTCGCGCACTTGACGATCATCGAAGGCTTGGGGAATGAGTATCACCGCGGGGCGTCCACGGGCGCAAGTAAGCGGGCGGCCCTCGCTCCCCCGCTCTCTTGAATCCGCGGCCCGAAGCTGAAAGGAAGGAAGGCCATGGAGAACGAGATCCGCGAGGTCCAACCGCCGGGTGGACCGCCGAAGGTCATCAAGCGCTACGCCAATCGCAAGCTCTACGACACCGGCGAGAGCCGTTACGTGACGCTCGAAGAGATCGGGACGATGATCAAGCAGGGGCTCGAGATCCAGATCGTGGACAACCGCTCGAAAGCGGATCTGACTGTCGTGACCCTGGCGCAGATCATTCTCGAAGAAGAGAAGAAGCGCAGCCGCATGCCGCTCGAGGTCCTGCGGGACATCATTCGCAAATTCGCCGGCATGGAGGCTGGTGCGATCGTGCCCGAAGTCCCCGAGGCCATCGAGGCGATCGAGGCTGGGGCCACCAAGGCTCACCACTAGAGCATTCTCATGTCCGTGCTCCTCATTGCCCTGGCCGTCGGTCTGGGCGCCGATGCCGCTGAACACAAGGGAAAGCCCGCTCGCCCCCTGGCGCCGCCTTTGCGGGTGTCGGTGCCGCTGGCCAAGAACCGGCCGCTCCTCTCGAACCCCCAGGTGAGCTTCGACGGGAAGCGGGTGTGGGTTGCCCGCACCGCGCCGGTTTCAGGATCCCTGACCCAGGGGCTGGAGGTGATGGCGATCGCCCTGGCACCGGGGGGGAAGGCCGAGTCCGTCGATTTTCCCGTACCGGTCAACGGCAATCAGGTAAGGCTATTGCTCTCGAACAACGACAAGTATCTCGCGGTGCTGTCCCAGGGGGAGCTCTGGATCAAGACGCTGGGAGAGGTTGCCGAACCACGCCGGTTGTATCCGCCGGCCCAGGGCGAGACTCCCCTGGGCTCCGGTCTCTCGCAGGCCTCGTTCGCGCCCGACGCGACCTGGCTGCTGGTCAAGTCACCGATGGGGTGGGGGCGGCTTGCCGTGGCGACGGGCGAGTTTGGAGGTCTGAGCTTGCCGGCGATCGATTTGAGCACTGGGCTGAGCATCGGGCCGAGCTGCGGGTGCATCGCCTTGAGCTCGGACGGCCTGCACGCGGCCCTGGTGAAACCCCAGGCCGGCCAGAGCTATCTGAATGGGTCGCCGGTGCTCGCGCTCAACATCAGCACCGGCTTCGCCCAGGGGCTGGACAGCGAGCATCTCTACAGCGAGGTACTCTTCTTGCCCGACGGCCACCCGCTCGCCGAGGATGCGACGGGCGCGCTCTGGCTGCTTCGGCCCAAGAGTCGTCTGCCGTACTTCACGCCGCCGCCGCCGCCGAAGCACTCGACGATCGACGGCTATCACATCAACTTTGCAGCGACGAAACTGGCCTGGACCGTGACGACTGACCTCGAGGGCAAGAGCCCACATGCCGAGCTGTGGGTCGCGGGCGCCCCGCCGACTCCTGCGCTCCCCAAGGGGACCAGGGCGGGAGAGGACTGAGGAGGCATGGGGATCGACAAGCGAAAGTTTGAACGCTTTCCCGCGCGGCTCGAGGTGGAGATCCGCACGCGCGGCCGCGGACAGATCTGTCCGTCGCTCGACGTCAGCCGCCACGGCATGTTCCTCACCACTCCCAATCCACCTCACGAGCGACAGCTCTTGATCCTCCGGATTCCAGTCCCCGACGACCAGCCCCCCATCGACGTGATGGCCTCGGTGGTGCGGCGGCACGCCTCCGGCGTCGGGAGCGAATTGCCTGCCGGGATGGGCATCAATTTCTTCGCCCTCACCGAGGAAAACAAGAACCGCTGGGAAGCCTTCCTGGCGAAGCTGCGCGGAGAGGTGCCGCGCTCGCCGGAGGTGAACAGCGAGGGGAACCGCCCCACCTTCCTCCTTCAGCCCCGGGACATCGGACGGCTACAGTTGTTCGAGACGCGCGACTTCGCGCAGGGTTCGATGTTCTTGCGGACGCCGGTGTTGCGGGAGATCGGCGAGACCATCAAGGTGATGCTGCTGCACCCCATCACCGACGAGGAGTTTCCGCTCCTGGCCCGCGTGAAGGCGGTCCACTCGGGGAGCAAGACCGAACCCAAAGGCATGACCCTCGTGTTCGAGACCGTCAATGCCCAGTTGCGGCTCGACTTTCATGCTTTCGTCGAGCACGGCGTCACTTCCCAGTCGGCGATTCAGTCGGCCGCCTCGATGCCGAATGGGAAGGAGGTTCGGCCGCTGTTCTCCTCCGGAGAGCATCCGATGGGGGACCCGTCCGAGGCCTCGCCCGGCGCCGGCACATCCGATGAAGTCACCGAGGTCGAGGACCTGATGCTCGTGACCGAGGAAGAGATCTCTTCCGATCGGCTGCAAGACCTGCTGAGCGACTTGAGGATCGAGGCCCCGGAGGAAGCCCCCCCGCCTCCCCCGCTGCCTTCCGCGTCAGCCCCCGCAGCAATCCCAATAGCGGCTCCGGTGGCAATTCCAGCAGCGGCGCCGGTGGCAGCGTCGGCGGAGCCAGCCGCAGAGGCTCCGGTTGCTCTCGATGTGCCGCCTCTGCCCCCCGTTTCCGTCGAAAGCATCGAGCTCTGGGAGGAGTTGCGAAACTCTCTCAGGTCGGCTCCCGAGGACGTGGGCCTGCTGTTTCGCCTGGGCAGCGGCCTGGCGCGACAACCCGCCACCTCCTTCGAGGCCATCGGTTACTTGCAGCGGTTGCTGGCGCTCGAGCCGCATCACCCGCTGGCCAATGGAGCGTTGGCCCTGGCCTACGCCCAGATGGGCCAGCGCGCCGCCGCCGAACGCCACCTCTCTCGCGCCCGACGTCTCGGTCAGCCCGTTGACTCCCGGATCCACGCCTTGCTGGCTGTCCGGTAGGAGGCCGGTGTTTTTCTGCTGCGCGGGCCGATTGCTGCGTTGCGCCACCCCAAAATCCTCACGTACTTCCGTGTACGCTCCGGTTTTGGGGGCCCGGCTCGCCTTGCACTCGTCCCGCTCGCGACGAAAACCACCAGCCTCCTAGGCAAGGTCAGCAAAGGCTTGTGGTTCGGGGTCGAGGGTCGCTCTCCCTCGCGACCTTGTACGCATCCAGCTTCTGGAATCTGAATGCCCCGTCGTTCTTCATTGCCCGCCTCCTTTCAGCGTACCGATGAAGGAGGCGCGGGCATCGAGAAGAGGACCGGGTGCGGGTTCGAGGATCGCGTTCGTGTTCGAGGTCGCATTCGATGTTCGAGGTCGCGTTCGATGTTCGAGGTCGCGTTCGATTGTCGGGATCGCGGTCGCGGTCGATTGTCGCGGTCGCCGACCTGTGGTCCACTCCTCGACATGGTCGGTAGGAAGGTCGGTTTTCTTGCGGCGCTCCTCGCCCTTGGGGGCTGCTGCTTCACGTCGAGCACCGAGAGGGTTACCGGCGCCGGCTTGGTCACCACTGGCGCGGGAAGCTCGGCTGGGAGCACCGGAACGAGCACAGGCGCGACCAGCGGAACGAGCACGGGCGGGACCAGCGGATCGAGCTCCGGGGGAACGATATCGGGATCAAGCTCGGGCACGACCGGGTCGACGAGCGCATTTCCGGCCTGCATTCCGGGACCCGCGTCGAACATGGAATCTTACGCGACTTATGGTCCCGAGTCCGAGGGCTTCCTGGCCAGCGCCGACTTGAACGGCGACGGCATGCTGGATCTCCTCGCCTTGAATGACGGGACATTGGACATCTTCTTCGGACAGCCGGACGGGGGCTTGGGTGCACCCTTCACTTACCCGGGCGGAGGACCTTTCGGCGTCGGTGATCTCAATGGCGATGGCTATCCGGACGTGGCCATGTCGTTCATTGAAGGAGGCGTGGTGTTCCCTGTTCAGATCTATTTGAACGATGGCGGCGGAGGATTGCTTCCGTCGGGATTCGTGGACGCCGCGCAATTCGTCGTCGGTATCGGCATCGGAGATCTCAACGACGACGGCTTTGCGGATCTCGTGCTGGCAGAAGGGGGCTTCGACGGCGGTTTACTCCTCAGCAGCACTGCCGAGGTGGCGTTTGGCAACGGTCTGGGAGGGTTTACGGCTCCGGTTGCGCTCCCGGGACTGGGCTTTCCTCTGGTGGTCGCCGATCTCAACCAGGATGGGCTTGCCGACATCGCGGCAAACACGAGCGACGGATCGCAGCTGGCCGTTCTTATCAACCAGGGCGACGGGGGCTTTCGAACTACCCTCTACCCAACCTCGGCGTTGGGGGAAGGGAACATTGCCCTCCTACCCCACGCCGGCGGACCGCCCGACCTCGTCCTGGGCGACACCGGATTCGACAATGCCGGCATCGATTTCGGCGGGGGAATCCAGGTGCTCGAGAACCTTGGCGATGGCACGTTCGCGATCGGCCCCAACCTGCAAGCTCCAGGCGGCACCTACCTCGCGATCGGGGACTTCAACGGGGACTGCATCCCGGACATCGCAACCTCTGGCGTTGGGGCGTCGGTGCTTTACGGCGACGGCGACGGGGGATTCGCGCCCGCCGTGAAGTTGCAAGCCGATGGCTCCGCCGGAACGCTCGCCGTCTTGGGGCCGGTGGAAAACCCACGCGCTCTCGCTGGGGAGACCGACGGCTACATTGCCGCGGGCATCATCGTCTATGGAGACGCGAGCCAGCCATAGCAGGCTCGCTACTTCGGGACGAGCCTGTAGAGACTCCAGTAGACGCTCGTCGAGTCCACGGCAATGGGGACAACGCCTTCCAGCGCTGGATAGGGTTCGATCGTGATGAGCGCCGTGGGGCTTCCGCCGGCGATCGGCACGGCCATCAGTGGGAAATCCGCGTCATCGTCCGTCCAGTAGACGCTCGTGGCGTCGACGGCGATGGTGCTCGGAGCAACCCCGGCGGCCAGGCCGGTGGGGTCGGTGCCATCGAGGCGCGCTCTCATCACCTCGCCGCCGTCCTGGTTCGTCCAGAAGACGAAGCCGTTGCTGACGGCGATGCCATAGGGCCAACTGGCCGATGAGAGCGTCATGGCGGTTCCGCCGTCGATGGGCGCCTTCATGACTGCGCCAGTGTCCCAGTAGTTCGTCCAGTAGACGCTGCCGGCGCCGTCCAGCGCGATGCACCAGGGCTGCGACTGTCCAGCAGCAAGAACGCTCGGGTCTCCCCCGTCGATCGAAACCTTCATCACTGTCCCGCCGTCGACGCTCGTCCAGTAGACGCTGCTGCTGTCGACGGCGACGTAGGCCGCCGCGCCCTGCCCGGTGGCCAGAACGACCGAAGGGCCGCCGTCGAGGGACACCTTCATCACCGTGCCGTCGAGCGAGTCCGTCCAGTAGACATTGGTCCCGTCGAGCGCGAGTCCGATTGGCATGGCCAGACCGGCCGCCAGCACCTGGGGCACACCGCCCGCGAGGGACACCTTCAGCACGCTGCCATTCGGTACGCTGTTCGTGAAATAGAGGTTCGCGCTGTCCACCGCAATGGACTGAACTACCCACTGCCCGAAACGCGCCAGCTCGAAGAGGCAGCCGCCGTCGTCGGTGTAGTCCGACTTGCAGTACTGACACTTGGCAGAAGAACACCGGCTGTACGGCTGGGGACAGATCATTCCGCAGCCGCCGCAATTGTCGTTGTCGGTCTCGATCTGCACACAGCCCGAGCCGCAGTCCTGCTCGCCGGCGGGGCAGACGCACTCACCTGCCTGGCAGACGAAACCCGAGGGACATGGAGGCGCGCAGCCGCCAGTCGTCGAGCCAGAGCTCGATCCCGAGCTCGAGCCACTTGTCCCCGCCGAGGATGCAGCGGACGTTCCGCCGGTTCCGGTCGACGAAATTGCCCCCGTGGTCTGAGCGCCGCCGTCGACGATCGATTTGCCGCTGGTCGTGATGTCGATGCAGGATGCGGCGAGCGACGTTGCCAGCACAGCCAATACGAAAGCCCCCGACCGACCCATGCGCTTAGCCTAGACCTGGGCCTGCAGGCGGTAAAGCGTGGGGGTCGATTCTGTGCTCAGTTCAGCAGCGGCTTGGGGAAGAACTGATCCTCCACCACCTGGCGATTGTTGGGGTCCGACCACACCTCGTGCCAGTGGTCGACGCGATCCTCGCCCTTGCGCCACGACAGGTAAACCGGCCGGGTGCCGCGCAAGGAGCGGAAGTCCACCAGCCCGTCGAGCTGCTTGACGATCAAGCCATGACTCTCGAGCTCCTGAACCAGGCGCCGGATCTCGGCCAGCGCCACCAGGACGCGCTCGCGCTTGCTCTTGGCGGCATCGCTCAGGCCCTCGACGGCTGCCGTTGATTCGGGGTCGGATCCGCCCAAGTGCTCGAGCTCACTGACGAGCTGAACCACCTGTAGCCGAAGCCGCTGGATATAGCCGAACGTAGCCTGAAGAGCCGGGATGAACGCGTTGGCCTCCTGGAGTGTGAAGTACCGCATGCTGGAAAGTAAGGCCTCGAAGGCCAGTGTCAACTCGGCTGGGGCGCGGCAGGTCCCGTTCGGGTAGGTTGGTGAGCGTGAGCTGGGCGTGGCTCGGGTGTGGTCTGGTTCTCGCGGCGGCCGGCGAGAGCAGGACCGTCTACCATTACCGCGACGCCCTCGGCGTCGATCACTACGTCAACCATCCTGAACAGGTACCTTCGGATGCGACTCCCGATCGCCTGAAGCTGACCGAGGATCTGAATCCCGAGCTGGCCAAGGAGATGGCCGAGAGCGCCCAGCGCGCCGCCGAGGAGGCGGAGGCCAAGGCCGCCGAAGCCGCTCGGGTCCGCGCCGCGGAGGAGGCCCGGAAGGGTCTCTCCCCGGAGCCTGGGAGGGAGGCCATCGCTCCGCCCCCTGCCGAGACGCGGTTGGTGCTGATCTGGGCCATCGCGTTCACGGTCGTCTTCATCGTGCTCTGGTCGACGCGCGGCCTGATCTGGCGCCGCTCCCCTGCCTTGGCGCTCGCGTTTCAGCCCATGCGCTGGGGCACCGGTGTGGCGGCCTTGCTGAGCTGGATCTTCCTTGCGGTCCTGGTGCGCGGCTGGATCGTCGATCGCTTCCCGCCGCTGCAAGCCATCTCGCGGGCCCGGGCCAATGTCGACAAGATCAACCGCCAGCAGAAAGAGGCCGAGCACGAGCTCGACAAAGAGCCGAACGACAAGTAGCGCCAGTAGCTCCGGCTGTGTACCGGGGGAAGAGTTTCCGCCTACCCCCGGCCGGCCCTGCCGGAGCTCCCGCTGCTGGCTACTTATCGCGGAACGTGATGCGGCCGCGGGTCAGGTCGTAGGGCGACAGCTCGACCTTCACCCGATCGCCGGGAACGATGCGGATGTGAAACTTCTTCATCTTGCCGCTCGCATAGGCCAAGACGCTGGGCCCCTTGTCGACGGCGACCTTGTACATGCCGCCGGCCAGAGCCTCCTCGACCGTTCCCTCGACTTCTATGCCTTCTTCTTTTTCTGACAATCGAACCTTGCGCCCTTTCGAAAACCCCGCGGACCTTAAGCGAGGGGCAGGATTGCGTCAACGCTGCACGAAGGCGGTGTACACCGCGACCGCCAGAAAGCAGGTGCCCGCCAGCTTGCGAAGCGGCCCCTCCGGAAGCCAGCGTCCCGCGCCATGGCCCACCGCCACGGCCAGCGCGGTGCCCAGCCAGAGCCCCGAAACCCCACCCACCAGGACGGCGAGCGACGCCTGAAGGCGGCCGAGCCTGGCGAGATTGTTCGCGACCAGGACCGCGCCGAGGATCTGGGTGGCATCCCCCCACTCGGCTACGAAGATCAGGGTGAAAGAGGTCAGCAACGGATGCGCGGCCCCACGCTCGAGAGGGCTTGTGGCGCCGGGCTCTGGTTTCTGGAGCAGCAGCAGCAAGCCGAACCACAGGAACATGGCCGCCGAGCCGTAGCGGATCACGTCATGCGGCAGCGCGCCGATGAGCTGTCCGAGGCCCACCGCGATCACACCATGCACCGCGAAGGCCAGGGCCGCGCCCGCGAAGACCCGCCAGGGCGGATAGCGCGACGAGAGCAGCAGCACCATGAACAGGGTCTTGTCACCCAGCTCGGCCACGAAGATCAGCCAGAACGCTGCCGCGGCCAGGGCGAACATCGCGGCTCACATAGCAGATTGGTGCGGCCAGCGGTTATTCTGCGAGACGATGATCCAGCCCAGGAAACTCTCCGCCGGCGATCGGGTGATGGTGGTGGCGCCCGGTGGTCCTCTCGACCGGGAGCGCTTCGAGCGCGGCGCCGCCAAGCTCCGCTCGTTCGGGCTGCTGCCGATCTACGACGAGCGCCTGTTCGCGCGCGAAGGCTACCTGGCCGGCTCGGATGCGCAGCGCCTCGCCCTGCTGCAGGCCGCGCTCGACGAGCCGTCGTCGCGCGCCATCTGGGCGGCCCGCGGTGGCTACGGGCTGACGCGCCTTCTGTCGAAGCTCCGGTTGCGCGGGCTGCGGGAGAGCCCAAAGCTGCTCGTCGGCTTCTCGGACGTGACGGCTCTGCACGCGGCGCTGGGGTCGATCGGGATTGGCTCGGTGCACGGTCCCAACGTGGGGCAGATCGGAGAGCTGACGCCCCGCGCGCTCGAACGTCTGACGGCCACGGTCTTGTCGTCCCTTCCCCCCGAGCCGCTCGGCGGGGCGACTCCATTGCACCCTGGTCGCGCGCACGGCGTTCTCGTGGGCGGGAACCTCACGTTGCTCGCGGCATTGGCCGGCACGCCGCATCTTCCCTCGTTCTCGGGGGCCATCCTGCTCCTCGAGGACATCGCGGAGCGTCCCTACCGCCTCGACCGTTGCCTCACCCAGCTTCGCGCCAGCGGGGCGCTGATCGGGCTTCGAGGCCTGGCCCTGGGCGCATTCACGGGCTGCGACGACCCTCCCGGCGGCTCGACGGCTCGCCAGGTCTTCGAGCGCTTGGCGGCCGAGCTCGAGCTTCCGACCGCGATCGGCTTTCCGATCGGGCACATCGACGACAACTGCGCGGTGCCTCTCGGGGTCGAGGTCGAGCTGGACGCCGGCGCCGGCGCCTTGACTTTCCTCTCCGGTCTTCAGGCTTGAGCCCAGACCAGCTCGGCGTGGACCAGCTCGGCACGCTCCTGGTGGAGGCCGTCACCCGCGGGGTTGCGCCTCGCCTGGATGCCGCCATCTGGATCGAGGGCGAGCTGCATGAGCTCAGCTCGAGCGGGAAAGCTCCCGCGCCTTTCGATCTGGCCTCCCTCACCAAGCCGCTGGCGAGCGGCCTGGTCGCCTTGAGCCTCGCGGCCGAGGATCGTCTCGATCTGGAGGCCGCCACGGCCGAGGGGCCTTCCGCTCGCCAGCTGCTCGATCACAGCGCCGGCTACGAGGAATGGCGTCCCTTCTTCAAGGCTTGCTTCGACGACGAAACCACGCGTCAGATCTTTAAAGCTCCATGGTCGAGCGCTTGGGCGGCAAGCGCCTTCGAGCGCAGCCGTCAGATCGTCGGTCAGCTCGTGTCCGCCGCTCGCCCATCGGGCGCGCCGGGCAAGCAGACGACCTACAGCGACGTGGGGTTCCTGAAGCTCCAGCAACGACTCGAGGCGGCCGGAGGCGAAACGCTGTCGGCGCTGTTTGCCAGGCGTGTGGCACAACCCCTCGGGTTGGAACTGGGATTCGTGGATCTCGCGCGCGTCAAGGCGGCGAACCTTCCTGCCGCCTTGCCCACCGGCAAGCTCAGGCCGCGTCCGCCGGCCCCGGGACAGGAGCAGGAGCTCGCTGGCCTGCCAATGAGCGATGTCGGCCCAGCCCCCGGACAGGTCGACGACGACAACGCCTTCGCGCTGGGGGGCATCGCCGGTCATGCCGGACTGTTCGGGACCGCGGGAGCGGTGGCCCTGGCGGGAGCGAGATTCCTGGAGGAGTGCGAGGGCCGGGGCCGGCTCGGGCCTTCCGAGCTCGCCCGGGCCTTCTGCGGTCCCAGCGGTGCCGGCGGTCGGGGCCTGGGTTGGGATCGGCCATCGGGACGCTCGAGCCTGGGCACGCTGCTGGGGCAGGGTTCGCTCGGGGCAGTCGGGCACCTGGGTTACACAGGCTGCAGCCTGTGGGTCGATCGCGACCGGCGCGTCTCCATTGCGCTCTGCAGCAACCGCGTGCTCCTCGGCCGCGAGAATCTGATGATCCGGGACTTTCGACCGCGCTTCCACGATGCCGTGGCCCGAACCTTCGACCTCGCATAAAGAGAGGGGCCATGGTTCAACCGCAGTCCTCCGATCCCGCGCCTGGAGTTGATCTCGAGGCCGTTCACCGGATCTACCTGCTCGGAATCGGCGGTACGGGCATGGGGGCTTTCGCGGGATTGCTCAAGCAGGCGGGCTACGAGGTCGCCGGCAGCGACGAGGCTCTCTATCCCCCGATGTCCGACATGCTGCAGCGCTGGAACATCCAGGCGCTGCGGGGCTACGAGGCCGGGCACCTCCGCCAGCCATTCAACGGCGATCCCGACCTGGTGATCGTGGGCAACGTCATCCGCCGCTTGAACCCCGAGGCCGAAGCCCTGCGGGCGAGCGGCATCCCCTACCTCTCCTTTCCGCAAGCCCTGGGGGAGATCTTCCTCTCGGCGCGCGAGTCGATCGTGATCACCGGGACGCACGGCAAAACCACCACCAGCGCTCTGGTGGCGCACCTCCTCACCCAGGCGGGCCGCGATCCCTCGGCGCTCATCGGCGGGGTCTCACTCAATCTCCTGGAGGAGGGCGGTGGCAGCTTCCGGATCGGCGGTGGGCGGCACTTCGTGGTCGAAGGCGACGAGTACGACACCGCCTACTTCGACAAGGGCCCCAAGTTCCTGCACTACCGCCCCAAGCTCGCCGTGCTCACCAGCCTGGAGTTCGATCACGCCGACATCTACCGCGATCTTCCCCACTACGAATCGGCCTTCGCCCGGTTCGTGGCGCTCTTGCCGAAGGGCGGGCACCTCGCGGTGGCCGAGTCCCACCCCCGCGCCGTCAGCTTGGCCGCTCGCGCCGCCTGCCGTGTCGAAACCTATGGCATCGATCGCGGCGATCTGCAGACCAGGGGGCTGTCCTTTCGGCCGGAAGGCGCTCGCTTCGAAATGTGGAGCCAATCCGAGAGCCTGGGCGTGTTCCAGTTACCCATCTTCGGCGCGCCCAACGTCGAGAACGCCCTGGGGGCGGCCTCGGTCGCTCTGGCGGCGGGGCTGAGCCCGGAAGAGCTCAGGTCGGGCTTGGCCACCTTTCGAGGGGTGCGCAGGCGCCAGGAGCTCCTTGGAGCGCCGGGGGGCGAGCCGCGCGGGGTGACCGTGATCGACGACTTCGCCCACCACCCCACCGCGGTGCGCGCGACCCTGGCGGCGGTGAGGGCTCGGTTTCCCGATCGCCACCTTTGGGCGCTCTTCGAGCCGCGTTCGAACACCAGCCGGAGGAAGATCTACCAGGACGAGTATTCCAAAGCCTTCGATCTGGCCGACCGCGTGGTCATCGTCGCCCCGCAGGGTGGCAGCCCGGTGCCGGAGGAGGAGCGGCTCGACCCTCAGGCCTTGGCCAGCGCCATCGGGCAGCGCGGGAAGGACGCGCTCTACTTCGAAACCGTCGACGCGCTCGTCGAGAGGATCTCGGATGACGCCAAGCCCGGGGAGGTCGTGGTCCTGATGTCGAACGGCTCATTCGGCGGGCTGGCCCAGAAGCTGATGCAGCGGCTGAACATGCCGGGCTAGTCCTCTTCGAAGGTCTTCGTGGCCTTTCTGAAGCACGTCGAGCTCTTTTCGAGCTACGCGGAGACCCTTTCGAGCTACGTCGAGCTCTCGGCCAGCTACGCCGAGCTCTCGGCGAAGCATGCCGAGGCCTTTGCGAAAGTCGCCGCATGCTTCGCGTGGTCCGCCGACGCCTTCGCGTGGTTCGCCGAGCTCTGCGCGTGGCACGCCGAGCGCTTCGCGTACGACGCCGAGCTCTTTTCGAAGCGCGTGAGGCTCTCGGCGAACGTCGCCGAGCTCTCCGCGAAGCACGCCGAGCGCTCCGCGTGCTTCGAAAAGGTCTCGACGTAGGACGAAAAGAGCTCCACGTGCTCCGGAAAGGGCTTCGCGCGTTGCGCGAGCCTCCCGCCGCGCTCCGCAGGCCCCTCGGCGCGTCACTCCATCCCCCCCCGCCGAGCAGCGCGAGGAACCTCGCGTAGCTGAACATGCGGTCGCGCCGCCGACCGGAGATCTCCTGTAGCACCCCCAGTCCCACGCTATTGGACTTGAGATTCATCGGCTCCAGTCTTTCAGTCTTTCAGTGGCCCCGACGGTCCTGACACTAGACGACGGGCCCGCTCTTCGCTTCACTCCTGCCGCTGAGAATCGAGGGTTCTGGGCTTGGGGAGTGCTGGACTGCCTGGGTCAGAAGAGCCGCGGCCGCGCCGAAAGCCAGAGCACGCCCGAGAACGATGGGGTCCTCGACTCGGGGCTCCCGGAGACGTAGGTCTGCTCGGAACCTGCGAACGGCAATGCCGTCGTATCGGGGAAATCCCCCCGTAGATCGAGCCCTAGCGACGAACCGCGCCACCGCGCCTAGCCGCCCGCCATCAGGCTTCTGCGCAGCAGACCAAGTCCAATATTTTGACCACGAGAGTGGAAAAATAGGCACGCAGGCAGGCACGGCCACGCAACGGCCACGCACTCGGCTTCTTGTTGGTGAAAACCTCTGTGCGGAGGTACTAGAACACTCCCCCGCCCATGCCTGACGCCCTGGTCGTTCTACCCACCTACAACGAAGTCGAGAACCTGGCGCAGATCGTCAAGGCCATCCTTGCAGCCAGCGAGCGAATCGAGATCCTGGTCGTGGACGACAGCTCCCCCGACGGGACCGGCGAGCTCGCCGATTCTCTGGCGGGCGCCGAGCCCCGGGTTCACGTCCTGCATCGGGCCAACAAGGAGGGCCTGGGTCGAGCCTATCTGGCCGGGTTCCGCTGGGCGCTGGCCCATCCCTATCGGCTGGTCCTCGAGATGGACGCCGATTTCTCGCACGATCCGGCCCACCTGCCGGAGCTTCTGAAGGCCGCCGAGGATGCCGACCTGGTGCTCGGCAGTCGCTACGTCGCAGGGGGCGGCACTCGCAACTGGGGGTTGATTCGACGCTTCATCTCGCGCGGCGGCAGCCTGTACGCCCGGTTGATTCTGGGGGTCGACATCCGGGACTTGACCGGAGGCTTCAAGTGCTTCCGGCGGGAGACCCTCGAGCGGCTCGACCTCGACTCGGTTCGCAGCGAGGGCTATTCGTTTCAGATCGAGCTCACCTATCGCGCGCTCAACCTCGGGCTCCGCGTGCGCGAGGTGCCGATCGTCTTCGTCGACCGGCGCGTCGGCAAGAGCAAGATGTCGCGCCACATCTTCGCCGAGGCCGCCACGATGGTGGTGCGCCTGCGCCTCGGCCGCCGCCGCTTTCTCCGGGAACACGCGCGATGAGCGCCCACGAGTTCCTGAGCCTCAGCCTGGTGACCTTCACCGGCATCTTCGCCGTGGTGGATCCCTTCACCGCCGTGCCGATTTTCCTGACCGTCACCCGGACCAACACCGAGCAGGAGCGGCGGCGCACCGCCCGCCGGGCCTCGATGGCCGCCCTGCTGATCCTGGCCGCCTTCGCCCTGGCCGGCGGCTTGCTGTTCAAGTTCTTCGGGGTGACGCTGGCGGCCTTCAAGATCGCGGGCGGCCTGCTGCTCTTGTTGATGGCCATCGACATGCTTCGGGCCCAGCCCTCGCGGACCCGCTCGAGCCCGGAGGAGACCGAGGAAGGGGCGCTCAAGGAGGACGTTGCGATCTTTCCGCTCGCCACGCCGCTCTTGGCCGGCCCGGGGTCGATCGCCACCACCATGGTCTTCATGGGCCGATCGACCGCCTGGTGGCAGGCGATCCCGGTGCTGCTCTCGATCGCCCTGACCTGCTTCATCGCCTACTGGCTGCTGCGCTCCGCCTCGGTGATCGACCGCTGGCTGGGGCAGACCGGAATGAATGTCTTGAACCGCATCATGGGTCTGGTTCTGGCGGCCATCGCGATGCAGTTCATCATCGACGGGTTTCGGAGCTCCTTTCCGCTGGTCCTGGGGCGCGCGACGTGAGGCGCCTTTGGCGCTTGCTGCGCCCCGAGGCCGCCGCGCTGGCGGCCGCCTGCGTGTGCATGCTGGCCCTGGCCCTGACCACGGCGGTGGCGGTGGCCCTGGTGGGGCCGGTGCTGCGCGCGCTGTTGCTCGGCACCCCGGCCGACCTGGGGGTTCTGGGAAGGCTGGTGCCGGCCGGGCTGCTCTCGACCCATGGCTTCCCGGTGCTCATCATAGCGCTGGCCCTGGTCAAAGGGCTGGCCTACTTCGGCCAGTTCCAGCTCCTGGCGCGCATCGGGCAGCGCACCTCGAGCCGGTTGCGGCGCACGCTGCTCTCGCATCTCCTCTCGGCGCCGCCGGCGGTGCTGGGACGCCACCAGACCGGCGAGCTCCTCACGCGCTTCCAGAACGACGCCACCGCCGTCGAAATGGCGGTCACCTACGCGCTGGGCGCCTACGTGCGCGACGGAGCCACGGCGCTGCTGCTCCTTGCCTTGTGCCTTCTGCTGGACTGGCGCTTGTCGCTCTTGGCGTGCGCCGCCTTGCCGCTGACCCTGGTCCCGCTGGCGCGTCTGCTCAAGCGACTGCGGCGGCGCGTCAAGGCCGCCAGCGTGAGCCAGGGAGCCCTCGGGCACCTGGTGGCCCAGGGCCTTCAAGGGCTGCCGAGCATCCAGGTGGACGGCCTCGAGAGCCAGGAGGCGACCCGGTTCGCAGCGGTCAGCTCTGAGGCCGTCGAGCATCAAC
>Ga0302324_100004369_pt1 | contig 31310 bp, 26 predicted proteins | sample Palsa_T0_1_FD_201949 | JGI IMG/M metagenome (GOLD analysis project Ga0302324, IMG submission 201949) | Peat permafrost microbial communities from Stordalen Mire near Abisko, Sweden - Palsa_T0_1 | ecosystem: Environmental > Terrestrial > Soil > Palsa > Peat permafrost | place: Sweden: Abisko... | reverse complement strand
CGCTCAGCTTCGAGCGCGGTACTGCCGCCCTCGCCCTACTCATCGGCCTCACGCTCAAGGTCGAGAAGCTGCTCGCCGACTGTCCCGCCGATCGGCCTGAAATGCGCATGAGGCTTGCGCGGCTGCGTGCCGAAGGCGCATCGATCCGCGCGACCACCTATCGCTTTGCGCTCGACTCCGAGAACGCCGTGCCGGATGCGGGCGGATCCATCATTCGCCTGGCGTTCGCTGAATTTGCGCAGCGAGTGACCGCCGCCGCCGTCGATCTCTACGGTATCGACGGGTCCGAGGTGGTCGGCATGCACGGCTGGGGTCACGACTATCTGGATGCGTTCTCCGAGACCATCGCGGGCGGCGCCGCCGAGATTCAGCGCAACATCATCGCCGAGCGGGTCCTCGGACTCCCTAAGGGACCGCGCTGAGCGCAGCGGGCGCGTCGCCGAAGCATTCCTCGGCGACGGCGAGCGCCTGGCCGCCGCGTCCCCCGAGATCGGACAGCAAAGCCTTCAGGCGATAAGTCCAGAGGTGCAGCGGATGCTCGAGCGTCATCCCCATCGCGCCGAGCATCTGATGCATGTCGTAAACGATGCGCGTCGCGCTTTCCTGCGCGTGCAGCGCGGCGAGCGCCGCGTCGCCCGGAACCGCGGTGTCCGCGGCTTTCAGGGCAAGCCAGCGCACGCCGCCGGCGAGTACGGCGCACTCGGCCATGCGATGGCGCAGGGCCTGGAAGGCGCCGAGCGGCCGCCCGAACTGTTTGCGCTGGGTGAGATGATCGACCGCCGATGCCAGCGCAGCGTGCGCCAGGCCGCTTGCCTCGGACGCAAGCGCAACCCGCAGCCACTTGCGAACGTTGGCGGCCTCTTCGCCCGAGAGCTGCGTCGTCCGGGCAGCGCCCTTCCATCGCCCCATCGGATAAGCGAACAACGATTCGACCGGCTCGACATCGTTTGCGGCCGGCCGCGCCAGGCCGATCCGGTCACCCTCGATGACCAGGAGCGTCTGCGCGGTCGCAACGAAGCGGCCCGGGCGACCGTTGTCGATGACCGCCAGAGGGCGCGGCCATTCGCCCGGAAGCTCCGGACGCACCAGCATGGACAGGGCGAACTCCGCCGCGAACGGCACACGCGCGAGTCGCTCGACGGCCATTGCCGCACCGAGAGAGCCGAGCTCGGGAACCTGCGCGATGTCGAAGTACTGGCCCTCCTCCAGTTCCTTGTCGAGCTCCTGCCCGAGCAACGCGAACCCACGAAACTCGGTGGGCTTGGCCTCGAATTGCACGGCGAGCTTGTCGATGGCCTCGGCAAGCGCGCTTTGATCGGCCGTGAGCCTGAAATCCATCAGCGCGGCTCCCGCGGCAGCTTGAGCAGATCGGTGGCGATCATATTGAGTTGAATCTCGGCGGCACCGGAGGCTATGCCGGCAACGATGGCGCGCTGATGATGTGCGAGCAGCATGGCCTCGCCGCCGGACAACGCTTCCGGCACATGCTCCACCACGAACTCGTGCACGGCGCGCTCTGCCATGACGGTAGCGAATCGGGCGGCGCTCGCCTCGGGGCCCGTCGGCATTCCATGTTGTCTTTGATCGACGATGCCGTAGCTGTAAAAGCGTGCCGCCTCGCAGGTCGCGCGCGCGCGGGCGGCCTGCTCGATCGCGCCATAGCCGAAGCGCCCGGCTTGCTCGAGCATCGCCACCGCCCGATGCAGCATCTTGGTCGCGAGCGCAAATCGCGGGATGCCCACGCGCTCCAGCGAGAGCGAGGTGCGCGCGATTTCCCACGCCTGCCCCTCGGCGCCGAGCAGCGCACTGGCGGGCACTTCCACGTTGTCCCAGAACACTTCGTGAATGTCGCCTTCGCCGATGAGACTCGGGATCTCGCGCACGATGATTCCGGGCGTGTCCATCGGCACGAGGAACACGGAGATGCCGTCCCGGCCCGGAGCCGTTCTCGCGAGCAAAAAGCAGGTCTCGGCGTGCTGCGCGTAAGAGGTCCAGATCTTCTGACCGTTGACACGATAGCTCGAGCCCTGCTTCTCCGCGCGGGTCCGGAGCGACGCCAGATCGGACCCCGCCTCCGGCTCGGAGAACCCCTGACACCAGATGGTCTCGCCGCGCGCCATCGGCGGAATGTATCGGGCCTGCTGCTCCTCGGAGCCGAAACGCATCAGCGTCGGGCCGATCCAGTTGACGTTCATGTACTGGCCGCCCCGCGGTTCGCCGGCCTCCCACATTTCCTCCGCCAGGATGAACGAAGTCCAAGCGCCGGCATCGCGCCCACCCCAGCGTGTGGGCCAATGGGGAACCAGCAGTCCGGCCTCCGCCAGCTCTCCGCAGAATTTCCTCGAGAAAGCGCTCTGCGCCTCCGAGGCCGGCCCGTGGGCCAGCAACTCCCAGTCCTTCGGCAGATGAGCGGCAAGAAAGGCCCGCACGGTGGAGCGGAATGTCTGTTGCTCTGCGTCCCAAGCGAAATGCATCAGGTATTATACTGAGCCACGCAGGCAATAATGGCGCGATTAAATCCCGGGAGAAAGAATGGCGACCGAGGTCATCCTACCCAAGATTGGATTTTCAATGAGTGAGGGCACTCTGGCGGAATGGCTGGTCAAGGACGGCGCGCAGGTCACGGCCGGAGCGCCGCTGTTCTCTTTGGAAAGCGACAAGTCAGCCACCGAAGTCGAGTCCCCCGCCACGGGCGTGCTGCGCGTGTTGAAGCCCGTCGGAGAGGTTTATCCGGTGGGAACCGTCATCGGCGTCATCGAATAGCGGCCGGGCGCCCGCCCCGTCCGGCTCCGCGCGTTCAAGATCATGCAGCCTCGCCACTCGAGCCGCGCCGACGACCTGATGGGACAGGCGCGGGCGGCGACTTCCTTGGATGACTTCGGCGAGGACGGTTTTCGGGAGGGATTGGAAATCCTCATCGCCTCCGCCGACCAGGAAGCGCGCTTCACCGAACGCGGCCGCGCAGCCTTCGACGCTCAAATCGTCAATTTCCTCTCCCGCCGGCTGGAGGTGGAGCACTGCTACGCAGAGCATCCGGAGATCGACGAGCAGGAGATCGTCGCGCCACTCATCGGCCTCGGCTTGCCGCGTACCGGATCGACAGCGCTCAGCAACTTGCTCGCGCAGGACCCCGCGGCCCGCTCACTCCGCACCTGGGAATCGATTGCGCCGTGCCCGCCGCCCGAGGCACGGACGCAACACGCCGACCCACGCATCGCGGTGGCCGAGCAATCGCTGGCCCGCCGCGAAGCACTCTTTCCGCGCATGAAAATCATGCTGCCGGCATCGCCGAGCGGACCGACCGAGTGCCAGCCTCTCATGGGCCATGACTTCAAATCACAGATCTTTCAGGCGTTCGCGCACATTCCGAGTTACGTCGCATGGCTCACTCACGAGGCGGATCTCGTGCCCACCTATCGCTATGTCAAACGGGTGCTGAAGCTTCTGCAATGGCATTGTCCGCCCACGCGCTGGCGGCTGAAGAGCCCGACTCATGCGCTTTTCATCGATGGGCTGGCGGAGGTGTTTCCCGACGCGCGCTTCTGGATGACGCACCGGGACATCGCCAGCGTGTTGCCCTCGGTTTGCGATGTCTACTTGGAGCTCTCACAAGCGTATTCGGATTGCGTCGATAAGCATTACCTCGGACGGCAGAACACCGAATGGACCGAGCTCGGCTTGCGTCGACTCATCGCCTATCGTGATGCCGGACGGAATCATCGTTTTTTCGACATACATTTCGCGCCCTTTCAAAAAGATCCCTTTCCGGCGCTCGAGCGGCTCTATGCATTCCTCGGCGAGGAGCTCTCGGATGAGACGCGGGCGCGCATGCAGACTTGGCGCGAGAATGTGCCGCGCGACAAACATGGCGTTCACCGCTGCGACCCCGCCGATTTCGGTATCGATCTTGCGGCGCTTCACGCGCGATTCCGGTTCTATTCGGAGCGCTTCGACTTGGCGACCGGGGCGTGACGCCTCGAGTCACGAGAGCTTGACCACCATCGGCTGACTCGCGGGCGAAGCGTTGCGGCGCTCGCGATAGAGCGTAGCCAAGAACGCGCTGATCGCCAAGCAGACTGCACCGCCGATGAAGGCGTGGGTGTAGCTTCCCGTCGCCTCCTGGCTTCTCGCGATCAAATACGGCGTTAGCGTGATCACCGGCACGAACATCATGCACATCCCGAACGCGCGCCCCATGCCCTCGGCGCCGAACTCGACCGCGATCGCTGCGGCGAGGAGTGTGAACACGCCGCTCCCAAGACCTATCAGGAAACAGCCCACGACGATAATCGGCAAGTCCGAGCCGAGCGCCAACAGCAGCGACCCCAGCACCATGAGCAGGGCGAGCCCAATGAATGGCACTCGATTGCCGAAGCGATCCGATAGCAGCCCGAGCACCAAGGTGGCGACGACGTGCATAAAGCTCAACAGCGATAGCAGCCCCGCACCGGTTCCTCTGCTGAGCCCATGACTTGTCGCATACGGTACGATGTTCTGCACGGCCGCGCCGCTGAGCGCCACGAGCGGCAAGTAAATCCCGACCAACAGCCAGAAGTTCTTGCGCTCGATCACCTCGCGCCAGCTCATCTGATTGCCCCCACCGGCGCCATGCCCGTGATGACCGGCTGATGCGCCCTCACCCGTTAGATAGTATCGCCCCTCCTCTTCGGACGGCCGGTTGCGCACCACGGCCAGCACGATGGGTACGACGACGACCGCGACGAACGCGCCGCCGCCCCACCAGATCATGCGCCACCCCACCAAGGGCAGAAGCGGGTTGATGATCTGCGGCAATATGACACCCGCCAAGCCGATCCCGAACGCGCTCAGCCCGAAGGCCAGGCCGCGACGGCGAACGAACCAGCGCGAGATGAGCGCGTTGGCCACGACGGCCGTGCAGAACGTCAGCGCGGGAGCGGCGATGACGCCGTAGAGCACCAGCAGCTGCCAGGAGGCGGTGACCGAGCCCACGAGAACGTAAAAGAGGGCCATGCCGAGAAGCCCGATGACGAGGAGCCTGCGCGCCGGATACTTATCCGCAAGCGCACCGACGAAGGGCGAGACGACGGCGGCAACCGTGCCCATGATGGCAACGGTCAGCGTCAGATGGCTGATGGGTGTATTGAGCTCTTGCGACCATCCCTTCAGGAACAGGGAGAGCGCGTTGTAGGTGAGCCCGTTTCCCGTCGCCTGCGAGAGGATGCACACGGCGACGATGTTCCAACCGTGATACCAGCCGCGCGGCGCCGCAATCGATGCATTTGCATTCATTGAGTTTGTATCCTTGACAGGCCGGCCCCCCGCCTGCAGTTGTCGAACTTAAGGTGCGGATTCGACCTCGACCGCCGTAAAGATCCTGATCGTCGACCGATCGAACAGATTCTCTTCGTCCTTGGCCAACGCGGTCGTTTTCTCTGTATCGGCCATGAGGCTCTGAAGACTGCGATGGAAGTCCGCTTCCGAGTCGAACCAGGCCTCCGTGACACAATCGTAGGAAGTCGCGTCACCGGCGGCTAACGCACTATCGAGCGGCGTCAGGTAGTTCCGCGTGTACCGGCGCATCATCGGCGTGATTTTCCCGACGAGCGCGGAGTGGCGTTTCTCGTAGTAGTCGCGAAATTCATCCATGCTCATACCGGGCTTGCGCCTGGCCATAATGATCAGCTTGAACATGGCTCGATCCCCCGTGCTCGATTCGCCTGCCCTTACTCTATAGTACGAGAACCAAATTGGCCTTGCCTAGCAGGGAATTGATGTTAGATCCCGAGCCTCTGGACTTCGTTCGCGGCGATACCACGCACCTTGCCATACCTGCGCACGGCAAGGCGTTGCGTACCGCGGGCGAGGCGTTCTTGACCGATGCGTTGCGGAAGTTCGGGTCGATTTCCCCGCGGAATCGCATCACGCGAATCACCCGCTTTGAGCCGTTCCGTGGCGGCAATTCGGGCGAGAAGGTTCTCTTGACCGTCGAATATCTGCACCCGGAGCCGGGATTGGATGCCGAGCTTTTCGTCAAATTCTCCCGCGACTTCACCGACGCGTTCCGCGATCGTCGGCGCCATGAGTTGGAGGCCGAAGTCCGGCTCGCGGTACTGTCACGCCTTCCCGCCTTTCCGATTCCGGTTCCCACCGCCTATTTTGCGGATTTCCACCAAGAGTCCGGCACAGGCATGCTCATTACGCAGCGCATCGCCTTCGGTCGTGGCCACATCGAGCCACTGCATCCGAAATGCCGGGACCACGAATTGTCCGAACCGCTCGCCTATTATCGGGCGATCGTATCGACCCTCGCGCGGCTCGCCGCGGCTCACAAGTCGGGGCTGCTTTCCCCGCAAGTGGATGCGTACTTTCCATTCGATGCCGGCAAGGCCACGGCCGACGATCCCATTCCGTGGGACGAGCGGCAGCTGCGCGACCGAGTTACGCGCATCGGCCAATTCGCCCGCAGCTGCCCCCAGCTCCTCCCCGCGCAGGTCGCAACACCCTCATTCATAGCCCGTTTGGAACATGACGCCGTCCGCTTCCTGCGGCACGAGGCGACGATCAAGCGCTTCCTGCACGCGGATCGCGACTTCATCGCGCTTTGTCACTACAACGCCAATATCGACAATGCCTGGTTCTGGCGCGACGCCTCGGGCTCCCTCGACTGTGGGCTGCTCGATTGGGGGCGGGTGCGCCAGATGAATGTCGCCTACGCGCTTTGGGGCTCCCTGTGCGGCGCAGGACTCGACATCTGGGACCACCACCTCGACGAATTGCTTGCGCTCTTCACCGCGGAACTGCACGCTAATGGCGGACCGCGGCTCGACGTAGCGGAGCTCGAGCTGCACCTGGATTTCTACGTGGCGACAATGGGGCTCGCCACGTTGATCGAGGCACCCACCCTCGTGCTTTCACGCCTGCCCGAGGCGGCCGGCGCACGGGGTACGCTCGACCCCGTATTCCTCAAAGACGATGTCGCTCGCGGCTTCCTGCATGTTTTCACGGGCTTCTTGCACTTGTGGCAGCGGCACGACTTCGGGGCGGGCTTGGACCGCTTTCTCGAGCGAATGAAAACACTATGAACGACTTAAGTTACCTCGCGGCGCGCGATACGGGTCAATACGCGGCGTCCGCGGTTGCGCGGATCCATAACTCGGAAATGTTGACCCGAGCCGGCGAGCCCACGATGAATACGACCGAGGCGGCTACATCACTGGGCTCCAACGCGCCGGCTTGATGCGTGTAGGCTCGAATCGCCTCGCGGTGGTCGGGATCGCTGATGCCCTCGGCAACTTCGGTCTTGGTCGGTCCCGGCGCAATCATGCAGACCCTGATGCCATGAGGGCCCGCTTCTTGGCGCAACCCGTCGGTCAGGGCATTCAACGCAAATTTACTCGTCGCATACGGGTTGTAGACCGGGCTCGTGGTGCGGCAGGCGAGCGAGCCGATGTTGACGATGTTGCCGCTGCCTTGCGCGCGCATCGGGCCGAGCGCCGCGTGGCACGTATACAGAGTTGCCAGTAAGTTGACCTCGATCACACGCCGCCACTGCGCCGTATCAGCGTCACCGACATTGCCGGCCTGTATGGCGCCCGCGGAATTGACGAGAATGTCGAGGCGTCCAAAACGTGTCACCGCTTCGACAACCACCCGCGTCGCCATTTTTTCGTCGGACACATCGCCCGCCAACGGAATTGCCGTCCCTCCGGCCCCCTCGATTGCATGGACGGTTTTCTGCAAGCGGTCCGCCCGGCGGGCCACCGCGACGACCGTAGCTCCGGCGGCTCCCAGCGCGATGGCGGTCGCCGCGCCGATCCCGGACGAAGCACCGGTTACTAATGCCACACGATTCGCGAGAGAACCTGCCATGCGCTTGGACTCCTCGGTAGACTAGGTGTCATGTCATCGGATCGAAAAAGACCGGGTGTTCAACTTCCGGCGCGCTCCATTCCGACACCGTTCACGATAAGCCGGGAAGCGCAGGCTTGCCTATCGAATTCGCCGCCTATTGTCGCGGCCGATGCGCCCCACGCCGGGGACCCGGCGATGGTCTCGGTCCATTGAACGTTAATCGCAAGGCTATCTTCATTTCCCTTGCATTTGCCATAGCGGCGGCGTGCGTCTTCATTTTCGAGGGCATTTACCGGGAAGCCGAGAGCGCCGCGATCACGAAGCTGAATCAGCAACAGATGATCTATGCGCAGCAGGCGGCCCGGGGCATCGAAGAGTTCTTTGCAGCTTGGACGAGGAATCTAAACGTCCTATCGGGGATGAATTCGATCGTCGCGGACGACCACGAAGGCAAAGCGATTCTGAAATTGTTCTACGAGACCAACCAAGTGCGGATCACGGAGATCCTCCGCGTGGATGAGAAGGGCGTGATCCGCGATGACATCCCCGATACTAATGCGGTGGGATTGGACATTTCGCATCGAAAACACTTTCTCGAGCTGCAGCGGGATCGCAAGCCCGTGATCAGTGAAGTGTTCAGATCCATAGAGGGAGTTGACTCGGTTGCTCTTCACGTACCCGTCCTGCAGGGGACTGAATTCAAGGGGTCGGTGGGAATCCTCGTCGACTCCGAGAGCCTCGCGAAGCGCTATCTCGATGCGATCAAGATCGGCCAAACCGGGTACGCCTGGATGATCAGTCAGGCCGGCACCGTTCTTTACACACCCGTACCGGGTGCCACCGGCCAATCCATATGGGAGGTCAACAAAGACAACCCGTCGGCAGGTCCCCTGGTGAGGGCCATGCTCCGGGGTCGCGAGGGTACCGCGGAATACACCTCTCAAAGAATCGGCGAGCGGCATGTGAGCCCAACCAGAAAATACGCGGTGTTTGTTCCTGTACGCCTGGGGAACACTGCCTGGTCCATTTGTGTGGCCTCGAGCGAGCAGGACGTCTTTGCCGATCTGACCACGTTCCGCAATAGGCTGGCCGTGACCATGAGCATTTTCTTCATCGTTGGTGTGGCATTGTCAACGCTCGGGACAAGAGCCTGGTTGATCGCGAAAGAACAAGAGAAGAATGCACGGGCAGAGCTGGAGATTGCCGAACAGCGCAATCAACTGACCCATCTTTCTCGCGTCAATTTGCTCGGCGAGTTGTCCGGGTCGCTCGCCCATGAGCTGAGCCAGCCGCTTACCGCCATCCTCGGCAACGCGCACGCGGCGCAACTGCTTCTGGGGCAGCCCGAACCGGATCTAAATCAATTGCGCGACATCCTTGGAGACATCGAGGCAGACGACGAGCGGGCGGGGGAAGTCGTCCGTCGCCTACGGCTGCTGCTTAAGCGAGGCGAAATACAGTTTCAACCGCTCAACGCGAACGAACTCGTCGAGGACGTGTTGAAGCTGCTGCGGAATGAGCTTATCGATCGAGGCGTGACCGCACATTCGAAGCTCGCTCCAGGTTTGCCGATTCTCCAGGCTGACAGAGTGCAACTGCAGCAGGTACTGATCAACCTGGTCACAAACGCCTGCGACGCGATGTCCGAGGTGCCGCGCGAGGCTCGCACGTTGAAAATTACCACCGGACTGGACAGCGATGGTGTCGTCCTGATCTCTGTTTGCGATGCGGGTCCCGGCATCGCCGAAGGGGAGCTGGACCAGGTCTTTGAGCCGTTTTTCACGAGCAAGGCGAATGGCATGGGCTTAGGGCTGTCCGTCTGCCGCACGATCGTAAACGCCCACAAAGGCAAGTTGTGGGTCGAGCGGATCTCAGGTCGCGGTGCCACTTTTCATTTGTTGTTGCCCGTGAGTCCGCCTAAGGCGACTCAGTGATCGCCTACGGGCGCCGCCTTAATCTCTGCCGGACGCGGCTCTTGGGCCCACTGGGTTTGCCGGCTGCGCACGGTCTCGATCGCCATATCCCAGAACGCCGGATTATTCGCGAGTACTTTGATGTTAAAGACGTCGGCGGCGCGGAACTCGAGGACTTCCACGCCGGCACTGCCGGCCTTGTACGTATAGGGCACATCCTGCCCCACAAAGAAACCGTCGCCCGCACCGAGCTCTTCCTGCCCGAACATGAGCGAGCCTCCAAGGATGTAGTAGAGACAATCCACATTGTGAGAATGACGAGGGAGTGGAAAATCACTCTTGAACCACACGTACGTGAGGCTGAAACCCGGAATGGCGAACAATAGCTTCAGCTCGTTCCCTGCGTCCGCCCCTGCCGCCTGCGCTCTTTGCGCGGCTTCGGCCACCATCGGAGTGGTGGCCTCGTACGTCATGCAAGTCATCTCAGCGGCGCCGACCGCATCCTTCCCACGGAAAATCGCAAAACGCGGCCTCTCAGCTTCACCCGTGTTTCCGGCCACACCTGCTCTCCTCGTTTGATTTCGTCGCAATCCTAGCGCTATCACGGTAAGTTAGGCGAATTGCGGAAGCGACTGAAGCCTGGTGGCTTCCCTGGTCCTCAAAACCAGTGGCCCGCGAACAGCGGGCGGTGGGTTCGATTCCCATCCGCTTCCGCCAGTGCTTTACCCGCCTGGCTTCCGTGCTGCCCAGTCCTTCGGCAGCCGGATTTTCTTTGCGACGGGAAAGCCCAGGTAGCCGTTCTGGGCGAAGGCGTAGGCGTTGGTCCGCAGGGGATCTCCGGAGACGAGCACCACGAAGTCCTCCGGGTCGAGCACGATCGGCACCAGGCGGTTTGGATCGTTCGATTCGTGAAATGCCCGCGGGAGCCGGCCGAGATTGACCTGGCGCTCGAGTGAGCCGATTCGAAAGTCCAGCCACTTCTCGGTGAAAGCCTCGACGCGCCACGCGGGCGTGCGCGCATGCTCGTATAAATACCGTTTGACGTCGTGCTTGCTCCAGCCCGCCCGGGCGATCGTTTCCGCCAGAATGGGGCTGAGCACGAGCACCGGGCGCAAGGTGCCGAAAGAAAGACCTCCCACCGTGAACACCATCTCCCAGCCGGTCTGCTTGGCGACGCCGTCCGCAAGATAGGGCAGCATCTGCTCCGGTGTGCTGCCCGTGACGGAGGGCATGACGCCGCCACCCGTCATCCGCGAGACGGTGACGGTGTTGTCGCCCGTTGAGAACCCCATGTCGACGCTATTTGGCGGCCAGCCGATCTTGGCGAGCGCATCCTCGTTCTCGGCGAGCACCACGCGGAAGGTATTCCCGAACGTCGCCTTGTCGTTTTTGTGCGGAAGAAATCCCGCCATGTTGCGCAGCGCGAGTCGCCAGAAACGCCCCACGGAGGTGTTCGCGATGAAGCCTTCGCGCAACACCCCCTGGGTGTAGTTGAACTTCAGATCCTTGATGATCGGCCCGTTCAGAACGATCAGCGTGTCCGATCCCGGCGTGTTGCCGCTGTGCTCGACGCCGTAAGTGGGATCGGCCATGGCCTCGATCAGCGCCACCAGAATCGGCATGTACTCCGGACGGCAACCGGCCATGACCCCGTTGACGGCCACCGCCCAAATCGTCGCCGCGCGATTCTCCGGCAGGAGAATGCCCAGAGATTCGTCAGGCGCCCTATCCGTGAAGGTCAAGAATTGCTCGATTTTCTCGACCGTCGGTGGAACGATCGGCAGGCCGTCGCTCCACTCTCGCTCATAGAAGTGAGCGTTCACTTCCTCGAACGTGCCGCGAAACACGATGTCGTTCGCGCCCGGCTCAGGCTCGAGGCGGTGCTCGGTGGGCTGTTTCAACAAATTCTCGATCACTTGCTGGGCAGTGACGTTGCGGACGTTCGCCCGCAGCTCATCCAGGCTTTGCGCGCCCGGATGTCCCGGGATCAACGCGACCGGCATGTTGGGCATACCGAGCCCGACGGAGGTGGCTGCGGCTTGGCCGAGGAACCCCTCGCAGACGAGCGACGAGCTGGGGAACCCGCCCCGCTCGCACGCTTCACTCGCCCGCAACACGGCGGGCGTACAGCTCCCTCAGCAGGCCATCGACGAGATGGCGGCATCCACTCCCAGCTCTTTGAAGCGCTGTGGGAGCGATGCGAGCAATTCCTTCTCGTTCACGGCATGGGTCGAGCCGAATTCGCGCCAGCTGACGAATTTCACGCCCGGATACTGCGCGCGGAGCGACTCCTCGAGCGTGGCAAACACCTCATCGCCCGCGAACAAGTAATCCCAGAGCTGCGCGACCGTCTTTCCTGCGAGGGTGTCGAGCCGCTTTGCGAGCGGCCGCAATGCCTGCTTGCGCTCGCCGCGCGGCCAGACAACTTCATAAAGTCCATCGCCGTTGGATTTTTTTGCCATCGCAACACTCCTTGAACTTAAAACCGCAGTCGCCACCGGATTTTAGCGCAAGCTCCGGGGAGGATTACTGTAACTTCAGTCGTCCCACGCTCTCGGCCGCGCCGACGCCCTCGGCCATGGCCTGCACGAGGTTTCCACCATAGTGGGCACGTACCGCACCCACCGCGAACACGCGAGAGTCCGAGGTCACAAGATCGGCGTCGGTCTTGACGTGTCCCGATGCCGTCAGCATGGACGCCGGTAAGAACCCGCTGTTCGGGGTTGCACCGACGAACGGAAACAACCCAGTGCATTCGACGTTCGAGCTGCTGCCATCCTTGATGTTGCGCAGGCGCACGCCGGCCACTGTTTGATCGCCGAGAATCGCACAGACCTCGCTGTCCCAGAGGAAACGCACGTTCTCCCGCGCGGCAATCCGGTCGACATAATCTCGCTTTGCCTTGAGCGGGCTGTGGCACACCATGATGACCTGCCGGCTGGTTTTGGCGAGGACGAGCGCCTCCTGTGCGGCGCCGTCGCCGCCGCCGACGACGACGACGACCTGGCCGCGAAAGAACCCCCCATCGCAGGTCGCGCATCGGGACAGCCCCCGACCGAGGAACTGCTCTTCGCGGGCCACACCGAGCTTGCGCAGCGACGCCCCGGAAGCAACGATGATCGCCTCGGGATGATGAACGGCATTCTCCTGATCGATCAGCGTGAGGCGCTTCTCCAGCTCCACCTTCGCCACGCCCGCTTGCACCATCCGAACCCCGGCTTTGCGCGCATCCTCGAGGAGGTGGATGGCCAGATCCTGGCCGGAGAATTTGCCCGGAACGGGAACGCCGTCGACCTCGCCGACCGTCGCGATGAGGCCGCCCCAGAGCGCGCTGTTCTCGAACAGTGTCACGAGACGGCCGAGACGCGCGGCGTGGCGTGCGGCGGAGAGTCCGGCGAGACCGCCGCCGATGACCGCGACTTCGCATAGATTTTTGAGTGGTCTCATCTCCGGTGTCCTCGTTCTGTTCATGAGCGGCGACCCCGCTCGGCGTGCAGCGGCGTCAGATTGCAACACTCGACCTGGAAAAGTCTATGCGCGCAGGCGCCGGTCCTTGACGCGCCGAGTGAAGCGAATCGTGTCGAGATGATCCAGGAGCGGCATGCTGTATTTGCGCGAAATGCCGAGCGCCGCGCCGACCTCGGTGACCAAGAGTCCAGGCTCTCGCTCGAGCAAGGGCGCCAGCCGGCGCCGGGCCTCCTCGATTGCGTCCCGATGGAACAGGATTTCCTTGCCCTTCGCTCGGTCGAGGGCACGCACGATAACCCCCTCGCGCAACAAGCGTTCCACGGCGCGTGACGACTGCAGATCCACCACGATGCTGCTCGGGCTGGGCGGACTGAGCCCTCCTCGCCGCAAGGTCTCGGCGATCCGAGCGGCGAGCTCCGCTTCATTGCGGATGCGGGCTCGATCCTGCGCCGGCTGTGGAACCGCGAACTCGCGGCCGCGCTTGCTGATCACGCCCCGAGCGAGCAACGTCCCGAGTACCTCATCCAGCAGCGCTGCATCGCCCCCGGGAAACTCACGCAGCAACTTTTCGCGAGAGAGCCCTGTTGGCTGGTGCGCGAGCAGCGCGGGGATGCGCGCGAGGAAGTCATCCATGTCCGCCTTGCGCAGCACCCGCCCCGAGCGGGTCATCACGAACGGGTGCGTCTGGATCAGCTCCACGACGCGCGGCGTTGCGAGTGCCGAGAGCTGGGCGAGGCGCCGCAGCGTCGTCCCGCCCGGCGCTTGGCGCGCCACTTCCGCAGCAATCATCGCCGCCGGCGGCAAATCCCTAAGATCCCCGAGCCGTTGCAAGGTTCGAGGGCAGTTGCGCCGCTCGCGCCGCGCACCGGGCTCGAGCACCTTGCCGCCGGCGATCGTTCGTGGGGGAGACGGTAGGCGCAATATGACATGCTCGCTCGCGGGGACCGCGACGGGCTCCGTGCAGCGGATCTGGGCAAAACCGGTCTCGCCCGCTTCGAGCACGTCCCGGTCCAGCAAGCGCAAGCGAGCATCCGTTTCATGGGTGCCAAGAATCGCTCGAAGTCTCGCCCCATTCGCAAGCGGCGGCGCGCAGGCGACGGCGCGCACGGACATCGTGAGCCACTCCGAACTCTCGAGTGCTTCGGGCGCGGCGAGCGCCATGCCCCGAATCAGCTCTGCGGTTTCGATGTCTCGCAGATTGAGCGCCACGCGCTGGCCCGGCGTCGCGGCAGGAACACTCTCTCCATGGACCTGGACCGCCCGTATCCGTACCGGCCGCCGCGAAGGCAACAACTCGAGGGTGTCACCGACCGACAGTGCGGCTCCGCGCAACGTACCCGTCACCACGGGGCCATGTCCGGCAATGCTGAATGCTCGATCGATGGGCAGGAATACGACACCGTCGACGGCGCGCGGATCCCCGTCCTTGGCCAGCGTCCCGAGCGCCTGACGCAAATCATCCAGGCCGGATTCCCGCAGCGCCGAGGTCATGATAGGTGGATGCGCCGTAAGGCCCCGGCGCGCGAGCAGCCCGACGGCCTCCTCGGCCACGCGGCATGCCTGCTCCGGTGCCACCAGATCCACCTTGGTGATCGCAACCACCGCACGCCGTATGGCCAATAGGCTCGCAATATCGACGTGCTCAATCGTCTGCGGCTGGATGCCTTCGTTCGCCGCCACGACCAGCAACACGGCATCTATTCCAGTGGCGCCCGAGATCATGGTTTGCACAAAGCGCTCGTGGCCCGGCATGTCGATGAGGTCGATTTCCGCGTCACTGCCGACCCGCAAGTAGGCGAAGCCGAGCGCGATGGATATGCCGCGCTGCTTTTCCTCCACCAGTGAGTCGGTATCCTGGCCCGTCAAGGCGCGAACCAGCGCGGTCTTGCCGTGATCGACATGCCCGAGCACGCCGAACACAAGGCGCCTCATGGGGGCACCGCGCGAAGGGCCGCGCCGAGCTCCTCGAGATCGTCATCGGACACGGCCAGCATATCGAGCAGCAGACGCCCCTCGTTGATGCGGGCGATCACGGCCGGATCGCCCGAACGCAAAAGAGCGGCGGCTTCGTCGGCCCCGATGCGAGCGGGTAATACGAGTGCCCAGCTGAGGATCCGTTCCTCGGGCAGCGCACCGCCGCCGGCGAACGCCTCCGTTCGCTCGAGCGTAGCGCCCCCGACGAGCGCCTGCAGGCGCTCGGCGCGCGCTCTCAAGACTGCCTCGGTTTGTCCCAGCATTCGGTGCAGGGGCACTCGCTCGGGCATATCCCGGTGCAGCAGCAGCGTTGCCTCGAGGGCTGCGAGGGACAGCTTATCGAGGCGCACCGCCCGCAGCAGCGGGTGATCGCGCAACCGATCGACGAGGGCCTTACGGCCGAGAATCAGGCCGGCTTGCGGTCCGCCGAGCAGCTTGTCGCCGCTGCAAGTCACCAGATCCGCGCCGTCCGACAATGCCTCGCGCAACGTCGGCTCGGACGTGCCCGGCGCCTTTTGGAGCAAGCCACTGCCGACATCGGCAACCAGCGGCAGATGGTGCGTGCGGGCAAGCTCCGCCAGCGGTGCAATCGGGGTCGCCGAGGTGAATCCAATCGCGCGGAAGTTGCTCTGATGCACCTTGAGCAGCACCCGCGTGTCCGGGCCGATGGCTGCGCGATAGTCCTCGAGCCGTGTCTTGTTGGTGGCACCGACCTCGACCAGGCGCGCGCCGCCCTGCCGGATCACGTCCGGCACTCGGAAACCGCCGCCGATCTCCACCAGCTCGCCTCTGGAGATGATCACCTCGCCGCCGTTACTGAGCGCGCTCAGCGCCAGCAAGATCGCGGCGGCGCCATTGTTGACGGCAAGAGCCGCTTCGGCGCCCGTCAGCTCGCAGAGCAGCGTCTCGATCGCCTGCGTTCGTGATCCGCGTCGGCCGGTGGCGAGATCAATTTCCAGATTGCAGTAACCCGCCGCCACCTCGGTGACCGCCGCAATCGCTTCGGCCGCGAGCGGGGCGCGACCCAAGTTGGTGTGCAAAACGATTCCGGTTGCGTTGATCGTTCGGCGCAGGCCGCGCCGGCGGCGCGCAGTGAGGCGCGGCACGCAGCGGGCGATGAGCGCCCCGGCATCGGGCGCGCCGGCGAGCAACCCTGCGGCGATTTGCTCGCGCACCTCTTGGAGCGCATCGCGGAGTGCCTGCGTCACGGCTGCTCGGCCAAACTCCGAGCACAGCAAGGTCACGGCCGGCCTCTCGAGGAGTCGCTGCACCTGCGGCAGGCTTCGGAGCGGGTGATCCGTATCGTTCATCCCGCAAATTCTATGCTAGCTCGCACTCGTAAGCTCGGGCGCACCGCGAGCTCGGCGTGCCGTATGGTTTGCTCCTCGGACAGCGCGACGCTATGCTGATCTTTCCCCAAGGAGACCATCACGATGCCCCAGCCCAGTGGACGCTACACAGCCGCGAGACCCACCGGCCTCGCCGATGGCTGGAGCCAGGAACGCATCACCGAGCCCAGCCGACTGTACGGGGCGAATGGCATCCGAACAGGTCCTGATGGCCGTATCTATGTGGCCCAGGTCAGCGGCAGCCAGATCAGCGCCATCGATGTCGAGACCGGCGCGATCGAGGCGATCAGCCCGATGGGCGGCGACATCGTGGGCCCCGACGATCTCGCGTTTGACTCTGAAGGTAATCTCTATGCGACCGAGATCACGGAGGGCCGCGTCAGCGTCCGGGCCCCGAACGGCATGACGCGCGTGCTCCAGGGCGACATGCCGGTGGCCAATCCCATCACGTTTCACGAGGGCAGGCTGATCGTCGGCGAATGCCGGGTCGGCGGCCGCATCATGGAGCTCGATCGCAATGGCGGCGCGCCGCGCATGATTCTGGATAATGTGCCCATGCCCAACGCCTTCTCGGTCGGGCCGGACGGCAAGCTCTACACGCCGGTGATGGGCACCAATGAAATCTGGCGCGTGAGTCTCGAGGGCGGCGCGCCCGAAAAAGTGGCCGGCGATCTGGGCGTGCCCGATTCCGTCAAATTCGATCGGCAAGGATTCATCATCTCGACCCAGGTGATGAGCGGCCAGGTGCTGCGCATCGATCCTCGAACCGGCGATCGCACGGTGCTCGCCAATCTCACCCCGGGTCTGGACAACAGCACCTTCGTCGGCAACCGGTTGTTCGTTTCGAATATCAACGGCAGCATCACCGAGATTCTCGACGGCGGCAAAACCAAAGAACTCATAACCGCAGGATTCAATTTCCCGCTCGGTCTCGCGGTAGGAGCGGAAGGCGTTCTGTTCGTCGCCGACGGTCCGTTTAGCTACCTCCTGCGGCCCGGACATGCGCGTCAACGTGTGGGCTTTCTGTTCGACGCCGGTTACCCCGGATATTCCCGCGGCGCGGCCGCGGCGGGTCCGGGCGAATTTATCGTCACCACCGCAAACGGCGAGGTCGTGCGCTTCTGGCCCGAGCCGCAGAGAAAAGAAGTGATCGCTCAGGGATTCGATCAGCTGTACGGTGTCGCCATGGCACCGCGAGGAGCCGTGATCTTCGCCGAGCAGGGCGCAGGCCGAGTGCATTCGGTTCAATCCGGCAACGTGCAAGTGCTCGCCACCGGTCTCAAGCAGCCTTGCGGTGTCGCGGTCGGGACAGATGACGCTTGCTTCGTTTCCGAGGCGGCCGGCGGCCGCGTAGTAAAGATATCTGCGGGTAAAACCGCCACGGTTGTCGACGGACTTTCGAAGCCGCAAGGCATCGCGATGCGCGGCGAATCGCTCTACGTCATCGATGCCGGCACCAAGCAACTCATCGAATGCGATCTGGCCGGTCTGTCGCGCCGTACCATCGCCTCCGATCTACCCGTCGGGGCCCCGCCGGGGGTCATTCCCAAGGTGCTGGGTCCGGTCGGGACCATGTCGGGTCCGATGGGGCCATTTGCCGGTCTTGCAGTGGGTCCGGACGGGACGCTCTACATATCGGGAGACGCGGAAGGCAGCGTCCTGGCGATCCGCCGCTCCGCCCCTACTCCTTGAAGCGGTCCGTGGGCTCGACCACGGACATCATCACCAATGGAATCTCGCGCTTGGTCGAAGCCTGATACGCCTTGTACGGCGGGAACACGCTGACCATGAAGTCCCATACGTGGGTGCGTTCGGCGCCCCGGGGCTCGCGCCACGTCGCACGGTAGGCCTGCGCGGCGATCTGGAAGGACACGTCCTTGCTGTCCTTCACGTTGAGGTACCACGCGGGATGATGGTCCGCGCCGCCCTTGGACGCGACGATCACCACTTCGCCGCCGAGGTCGCCGTAGATGAGCGGCGTGATCATCGTCTTGCCGCTCTTGCGACCGACGTACTTGAGCAGCAGCATGGTCGTGAACTTGTGTCCGCCGATATCGGTGACGTCCATGATGTGCCCCGCGGCGCCGCCCGAACGCAAATACTCACTGAGGTGCTCGCCCTTCCAGTCCCGTCGCGCCGCCGCGAGCTCGGTGTAGGTGCTATTGCTCATGTATCTCTCCAGGCTGTGGTTATGCCAAATGGTAGCCGATGACAGGGCTTTCTCGCACCGCGTTGCAATTGAACTACACTGTTGTGTACTGACCCTTTACTTCCCGTCGGCCCCTATCATATAAAGGTTAAGGGCGGGTTCCGCGGCTTGATATATCTGCCGCGTCTGGAAAGCTGAGGCTGCAATGGAAAAACGACTCATGAATCTCGACGGCCGGATCGTCGTCGTCTCCGGCGCCGCGGGCGGCGGCATCGGAACACACGCCGCGCGAATGCTGGCTGACGCGGGAGCCACCGTGGTCGCCGTGAGCCGCTCCCGAGAGAAGATCGACAAGAACCTCACCCCGCTGGTCGAGCAAGGCTTGTCGATCGTGCCGGTGGTCGCAGACGTTTCGACCGACGAGGGCGTGGCGGCCACCATGGAGGCGGCGCGGCGTGCAAAGGGCACGCTGTACGGTCTCGTCAATGTCGCGGGCGGCGCGGCGGGAACCACCTGGATGCGCGGCACCCGCGTGACCCGCGCCGACTGGCGGGCGCTATTCAATCAGAACCTCGAGACGATGTTCTTCATGACTCAGGCCGTCGCCGCGGAATTGAGGGACAAGCGACTCCCCGGCTCGATCGTATCCGTCTCCTCGATCAGCGGCATGAACTCGGCGCCTTTCCATGTGGCCTACGGCACTGCGAAAGCGGCAATCGTCGCCGCGACTCGCACCATGGCGGTCGAGCTCGCACTCGACAACATTCGCGTCAATGCCATAGCCCCGGGCACCACGATCACCCCCGGTTCGGGCGCGTATATCGACGAGGATCCCGAGCGCGACCGCAACGCCATTGCCATGGGACGGCGCGCGCACGCCAATGAGCAAGCGGGCGCGATTCTCTTTTTCATTTCGGACCTCTCGTCCTACATCACCGGCCAAACCGTTCTCGTGGACGGCGGCCTCAACCTCAAGTGGACACATCTCGGCGCGGACAACACGTCCTTGTTCCTCAAGGACGAGTCATTTCGCGCCGCGATCAAGCGCTGAGCCTGTCGGAGATATCTCATGAACAAGACCGTCGAGCTGGAAAAGCAACCGCTATCCGAGGTGACCGAGGACTTGCCGCCGGTGCAAACCCACAGCGTCGAGCCGTACATCTCCGAGGAGTACGCGCGCGCCGAGCGCGACAAGCTGTGGCGCAAGGTCTGGCTGCAGGTTGGGCGTGTGGAAGAGATCCCCGAGGTGGGCAATTACATCACCTACCAAATTCTCGATGACTCGATTTTGATCGTGCGTTCGGCGCCCGACACCATCAAGGCGTTTTACAACGTCTGCTCCCATCGCGGGCGCCGCCTGATCGATACGCCTCCGGGTGCCCACCACGCGCACGGCAAGCAGTTGAAGTTCGTTTGCGGCTTCCATGGCTGGTCGTACAACCTCGAAGGTCAGTGCACTTACATCATGGACAAGGAGAACTGGCAGGGCGCGCTCACCGATCAACGCACGCGGCTCGGAGGCGTCAAGGTCGACACGTGGGGCGGGTGGATCTGGATCAATCTCGACCCGAAGAGCGAGCCCTTGCGAGATTATCTCGAGCCTGCCGCCTCGCTCCTGGAGCCCTTCGAGCTGCAGAACATGCGCTGCCGATGGCGCCGCTGGATCGTGTTCGACTGCAACTGGAAAGTTGCCATGGAGGCGTTCGACGAGACGTACCACGTGCCGGGGACGCACCCGGAATTCATGCGGTTCGGCAAATTCGTGGGGTGGGGGAGACCGCAGGGTAAGCATAGCCATATCGGCTATGACGCCCCCAAGGGACTGGATGAGAACAAGGCCAAGCTGCGTCTGGGCGACGGCCCCGACCCCCGCAAATCGACGGCCGAGATGCAGGTCTACACCTGGGAGCAGGTCAACACGAACACCACCAAAACCTTGGTGGACGCGGCGGTTCGATTGGTCGACGAGTTGCCGGAGGGAACGCCGGCGGACAAAGTGCTGAAGCACTGGCTCGACTCCGCGCGCCGTGACGACGCAGCACGCGGCGTGGTATGGCCCACCGTCGCCCCCGAGCAGGTGGGTAAAAGCGGCACCGCGTGGCAGATTTTCCCGAATTTCCAGATCGGACACGCCGTCAACAACATGCTCTGCTACAGCGCCCGGCCTTTCGGCTACAACCCCGACAAGTGCATCTTCGAGGCTGCTGTGTATGAGCTTTATCCTCGTGGCAAGGAGCCGACCGCGGGATGGGAATATCTGCCCGTGGACCATCCCACCTGGGGCAGCGTGCTGGTGCAAGACTTTGCCAATATGGCGGCCGTCCAGCAGGGCATGAAGAACGGCGGTTTCCGCGGACCCTTGCCGAACCCGAAGTCCGAAGGCGCGGTCACGAGCCTGCATCGCAATCTCGCCAAGTACATGGGCACGCCCGGACCGAAAGATCTTACCTGAGCTCACGCCGGAGACGAGCGGCTGTCAACCGAGCCGGATGCTCCGGTCCCAGCTCGCTCTCCACGATTTTGTCGACTGCAGCCAGCAGCGAGCGAGCTTCGCCAGGGTGTCCCGAGGCCGCGAGAGCGGCGGCAAGCTGAACTTTCGCGGAAGCAATTGCGGGACCGTCGGGTTGGTAATGATTGGCTTCATACCCGGAAATCGCGAGCCGCCACAGTGGTATCGCCTCGACGAAACTGCCTTGTTGTCCGAGCAACAAGGCTTTGCCCTCGTAGGCCATGGTTAAGGCAACGCTCTGCGGCTGCTGGAGCGACCGAAACAGCACGATGGCCTGATCATAGCTGTCATGAGCCTGCTCGTAGGCGCCGGCCTCGCGATAGGAATCGCCGAGCCACAGGAGCCTGCGTCCCTGCCAGCGCAGCACGCCGATCACGTTGGGATCCCCCGGCACATCGCGCGCCAGAAGATCCAAGGCACGCCGCGTTGCGCCGACGAACGCCAAGGCATGCGCCCACTTGAAGGTCGCTGCGGTTGCTTCGATAGGTGTCGGGCCCCGCATACGTTGCGAAATCAAATAGGACTCGTGCGCCGCTGCCTCTGCGCCGCGATAGTCGCCATACTGCCAAAGCACCTGAGAGAGTCCGCCGAGAGCGCCCATGTACTCCGAGCGATCCAACGTTCCAGCAACGCGGTAGTCCTCGACGGCGCGCCGGAACCAGTCGATCGATTCGCGTAACTTGTCGCTTCTGAAGAATGCATCGGCCAGACTCAGCTCGGTGTCGATCGAAATCTCGCTCGCTCGTCCGTAAACGCGCACATAGCCGTCGACCACTTGCCGCCAATCCTGTTCTGCCTCATCGGTTCGGCCGGCATCCAGCGCGACCTCGGCGTAATCGTTGAGCGCATCGAAATAGCGCACATCACTCTCGCCGACCTTGCTCTTCGCGAGCGCCACGCGAGTCTCAGCCAGAGACAGCGCATCGTTCGTTCGGCCGGATTCTGCATACGCGATCGCGAGAGCGCCAAGTGTCTCTGCCGAATCGAGGGAGTCGGCCCCGTGAGCGTCGCGCAACAAGGAGCGGGCGCGCTCGAGCGCGACAATCGAGTTCGAGGGCTGGGCCTTCGCTCGGTAGGCGCGTCCCAACTCGAGCAGGGTGGCTGCCATCGCCGAAGCGTTCTGCGGCTGCTCGGCCTCGAACACTGCCAGCGCCCGTCCCAGGAGAGCGATCGCCTCATCGGCGCGGCCTGCGCTATTGTAAGAGGCGGCGAGCTGCCGATCGAACTGCGCCGCGATCACGGGATCGGCGGCTGGATCGGCGCTTTGCAGCGACAGCGCCTGCTCGAGATCGCGACGGCACGGCTCTGCCTGCCCGAGTTTGCAATAAAGCGTTCCCAGCGCGGCAAGCATGCGCGCGCGCAGCAGCGGTTGGTCTGAAAGGTGCCCATCGATTTGGCTCTGCCCTTGATCGACGAGAGCTCGGGGATCGATCGGCTTGCCGCCTGTCTTGTCGGGACTCGCGCCGTCGAACAGCGCGAGCAGGTACCCCATGACCTGATCGGAAGTGCGTGATTCTGCGCGCGCACGCGCGAGCGCTTGTTCGGCGATATGAGCCTCGCGCTGCGTGATCAGCACGGCGGCAAGCATTGCCAGCGCGATCAATGCCGCTGCACCGACGCCCACTGCGTGACGCCGCACGAAGGATCCCGCCCGGTAGGCAATGGTCGCCGGCCGGGCTACGACCGGCAGATGGCGCAGATGCCGCCTTATGTCCTCGGCGAGCTGCTCCACGGAGTCATAGCGGCGCGCGGCCTCGTAGTCGATGGCCTTGAGCACGATGCAGTCGAGGTCGCCGCGAAGTTGTTTTTCGAGCTTGGCCGGGGCCGATGGGGAGCGTGACTCCGCCCGGCCTCGTCGGACTGCGGCGCTCGGTCTGGTAAAGCGCTGCGGTAACGTCGCCATCGATCCGCTCGTCGGCGGCTTCGAGGGAAGCTCGGGCGGTTTGCCGCCTGTCAACAGCTCGTACAGCACGATTCCGAGCGAATACACATCGCTGGCAGTCGTAATCGGCTCCCCTGCCCTTTGCTCCGGGCTCGCATACCGTGGAGTCATCATCCTGAACACGGTTTTCGATTCCGCGTCCGCTCGCGTATGCGGCCGAGCGGCGAGGATTTTCGCAATCCCGAAATCGAGGAGCTTGGGTGATCCCTCCGTACTCACCAGGATGTTGGTCGGCTTCAGATCGCGATGCACCGTCAAGCGCTGGTGCGCATATTGCACGGCGTCGCACACCTGTAGAAACAGACGCAGGCGTGCAACGACGTCCAGCCGGCGAGACTCGCAATACCGATCGATGGGCTCGCCATCGATCAGCTCCATGACGAAATAAGGCACACCCTCGCCGGTGGTGCCGCCGTCGAGCAACCGGGCGATATGGGGATGATCGAGCGCGGCCAAAATCTGACGCTCCACCCTGAAACGCTGTACGACGGCTGTCGAATCCTGGCCGACGCGGACGAGCTTGATGGCAACTTGCTTTTGATACTCATCATCGGCTCGTACGGCGCGATAGACCTCCCCCATGCCCCCCGATCCGATTTGTTCGATCAGCTCATACGCGCCGACGCGTCGGCCTTTCCAGGCACCCGCGGTGAGGGTTTGAAGCGATTCTATGGCCGGGGCCGGATTCTCCAGAAACGTCGCGGATGATCCGTCGTACGCGACGAGTAACGACTCGAGCTCCCGCCGCATACCGGGGTCATTGGCACTGATGCGATCGATATAAGGCGAGCGAAGCTGCGGATTCAGCTCGAGCGCACCGTATAAAGCTGCCTTGATCTGCTGCCAGCGGGCCGGACTCACGATTCCTCGGCACGATTTAATTCGCGTCGCAACCATGCGCGGGCGGTGGCCCAATCGCGCTTGACCGTGGATGCCGAAATATTGAGCGCGCTGCAAGTTTCTGGAATGGAGAGGCCGCCGAAGAATCGCAGTTCCACCACCCGAGCCTGTTGTTCGTCCAATTGCGCGAGACGAGTCAGTGCCTCGTCCACGCCGAGCAAGTCCACCTCCTGCTCGGCCGGCAATTCAAGAGCATCGCTCAGCGGGATACGGACGCCGCCCTGGCGCTTTACAGCCAAGTGGGCACGAGCGTGATCGACCAGCAGTTGACGCATCAGACGCGAGGCTAGCGCGATGAAATGACCACGATCCTGGATCTCCGACGGCTTCATCCCGGCAAGGCGCAGATAGGCCTCATGCAAAAGGGACGTCGGCTGGAAGGTGTGATCGGACCGCTCGCCGCGTAATTGATGGCGCGCGACGCGATGAAGTTCGTCGTAAAGAAGTGGAAGTAATTGCTGCAGCGCATCGGCATCGCCGCCGCGCCACTGCTCGATGAGTTCATCGGTGACTGCGTCACGCATCTGAATCCCTTCAACTTACAACCATCTTGATGGGCGCCCGGGTCCAAGTCGAGAAAAATCTCAGTGCTGGCGCCGCGAGGTGAGCCGAATCGCCGCCGCTTTTCGCTTTAAGAAACCAAGAGGCTGAATATGTCACATGGGCGCGCGCGCCGAGGGAGCCTAGGCCGCTCCTCCGGCTGGCTGCGCTAGCCGCAAGGAGAAAATTGAGCTCATTCAGGGCGGGAATTCGCTTTACTGAATGAAGGACTCTGTTTTCTCCAAACAACTAAGGAAGAAGGGGCCCAATGAAACGCAACCCTCTGTTCTCGATTCGAATCGTACGTGGCGCGAGCTGCCTGTCGGCCGGAATATGGCTCGCTCTCGGAATGTCGGGCGCTGTACGCGCCCAGCCGACCACTCTCATTGGAGTCGACTCCACCGGAACGTCGACCCAAACCATCGACTTTACAAACAGTGGTGGGTATTCGGTGACTGCGGGAGCCTGTACGTCGTGCGTCGCGGTGTCGTCCGCCATTCCCGGGACCTCGGGCACTTACGGGTTCTCGATCGCCATGTCTCCCGGAACCCAGGTGGGGCCGGCCACGGCCGTCGCCGGTATGAGTGGGCTGTACTCTGAAACCTATAACGCGCCGACGGGCGGGGGCACGATCGACGTCTCCGGCGGCAGGGAGCCGGTGGTCGCAACCATCAGCGGCTTCACGATATTTGCAGCACCCGGCACGGATACGGCGCAGATTGATCTGGCGCTGCGCAGCGTTACGGTCGGGCCGACGGGATACTCAACGGGAGCACCTCTGTATCTGGATATCACCGGATCAACAGGGACTGCCGTCGGCTTCGCAGCAGGCGCCTCCAAAGACTTCAATAGCTTCAACCTGGACTGGGCAGGGTCCATCGTGAGTAGCGCGGCGGGCCCCCCACCGCCGGCCAACTACGTGTCAGCGCACGGGGTGCCGGAGATCGATACGGCCTCGGCCAGCACCGCGCTCGCCATGCTATTGGGCGCATTCGCCGTCCTTCGAGGACGTCGCAAAACTGCAGGCGAAGCCGTCGCATAGCTTGCGATTGGGCGGTATGCGGGCCGGTCGGCCCGCATTCGCGTGGTTTTCACCACCTCGGCGGCGCGGCCGCCAACCCTAACATTCGGAATTAAGACCTCAATTATACTGCCGGGTATAGCTAAGGCAGACGGCGGCGTGGCGTGCGGGCACGCACCGCCTGGGGGCAATTTAAATGAAGATCGAAGTCACGGACATCAAACCTCGCATTGGTTCCATTGTTCGCGTCGACCGTGCGTCGCTGCTGGATGAGGACGTCGTACAGAGTTGTCTCGAGCGTTCCCGGGGGCACCTACTCTCGCGATTCCGGACGCATCATGCATCGCACGACCATCGCCGGCACCGAAGCCGTGACCTCGTGAAGGTCGCATGGTAGAGGGGCGCGTCGCGGTCGTGACGGGAGCGAGCTCGGGCATCGGGCTCGAGACGGCGAAGGCGCTCGCGACAGCGGGATGGCGCGTCATCGGCGTGGGGCGTGATCCTGAACGCAGCGCGGCTGCGCTGGCCGAAATCCGTGCCACCGCCACAGGTGGTGAGGTGGACATGCTGCGCGCCGATTTATCGCTGATGGCCGATACGGTCCGGCTGGCGAAGGACATCGCGGCCCGAACGGATCGGATCGACGTGCTGCTGAACAATGCAGGCGGGACCTGCCGGGCGCGCGTCGTAACAGCCGAAGGCAACGAAGCGACCTTCGCCGGCAATCATCTGGGCCCCTTTCTGCTTACGAGCCGTCTCATGCCGTTGCTGCGCGCGACGGCGGCCGAGCAGCCACGGGGCACGGTGCGTATCATCAACACGGCCTCGAGCGCGCACGAGTATAGTTCCGGGCTCGATTGGAGCGACTTGCAGATGCTGAATCACTTCGTCCCCACTCAAGCCTATTGCAATGCGAAGCTGGCGAATGTGCTTTTCACGCGCGTCCTGTCGAAACGGGCGGCGCCGTATGGAATAGTCGCCCACGCCGTGCATCCGGGCATCGTGGGCTCTCGGTTCGCAAGCCACGGCGACGACGCGATGCAGGAGTACTTCGCCGCGAATGCCGACCGAGTGATATCGCCCAAGGAGGGAGCCGATACGCTGATCTGGCTGGCAACGGCGCACGAGCCTGGAGGCACGACCGGCGGCTACTTCTTTCAGCGAGCGCCCGGAACGGTCAGCACTTTCGGCCGTGATGACGCCGCCGCCGAGCGGCTTTGGATCGAGAGCGATCGCCTCGTGCCCGGCGCCCCGACCTAGGCGCGGGTCCCGATGGATTTCGTGCGCGGCGACGCGACCGGTCTTCTCATTCCGGCGCACAGCGAGGCTCTGCGAGCCGGGGGCGAAGCTTTCCTGACCGAGGCCTTCCAAGCCTTCGGCTCTCTTCCCGCGGGCAATCGCGTTACTCGGATCACGCGTTTCGAGACATGCCCCGGCGGCAGCACCGGTCAGAAGCTATTCCTGTCGCTCGAGTTCGAGCCCTCCGACCCGACCCTGCATACCGATCTCTTCGTGAAGTTCTCGCGAGACTTCAGCGACAAGACCCGCGACGACCGCGGCAAGCACGAGATGGAAACCGAGGTCCGCTTCGCCGCACTGTCCCGCTTGCCGGGCTTTCCGATCACCGTTCCCATCGCTTATTTCGCGGATTACCATCACGAATCCCGCACGGGACTGATCATCTCGCAGCGAATCGGCTTCGGCAGCGGCGGAATCGAGCCGCACCATCAGAAATGCCTCGATCACGAGCTCACCGAACCGCTCGACTACTACCGCGTGATCTTGAGATCGCTCGCGCGAATTGCCGCCGCGCATAAATCCGGCCGCCTGTCTCGCGACATCGACACGCAATTTGCCTTCGATCCCGAGGCCGCCGCCGCCCGCGACCCCATCCCCTTCGATGAGTCGCGCCTGCACGTCTTCGTCTCACGGTACGCCGATTTCGCCGCCCGATGCCCGCAGCTCCTGCCCGCGAACATCACGACTCCGTCGTTCATCGCGAAACTGGATCGCGAGGCCGGCCGCTTCCTGGAGCACGAAAAAACGGTCAAGCACTTCCTGCAGAGCAATCCCGATTTCATCGCGTTGATTCACTGGAATGCCAATATCGATAATGCCTGGTTCCGGCGCGACGCCTCGGGCGCCCTGGAGTGTGGCTTGATGGATTGGGGCCACGTCAACCAGATGAACGTGGCATTCGCATTGTGGGGATGCCTGTGCGGAGCTCCCCTCGAGATTTGGGATCGACACCTCGATGAACTGCTCGAGATGTTCGTCACCGAGCTCCACGAGCATGGCGGCCCGCGCCTCGACGTGGATGAACTGGAGCTGCACCTGCAGCTCTACGTGGCGATGATGGGTATTTCCTACCTCATCCACTCGCCGTCACGGATTCTCGCTCGCCTGCCCGAGGCCGCGACGGCGTCGGGGACGCTCGATCCCCTCTTCCGCAAGAACGAGACGGCCCGCAATCAGCTGCACATCATGACCGCGATGCTGAACTACTGGCAGACCCGGGATTTCGGGGCGAGCCTCGAGCGTCTGCTGAAGCGGGCGCGCTGAGCCTCGGCCATCAAACGAGGCCGTCCTCATGCACGATCCAATGGACGAACCGGTGCATGACGTACATGGCGTCGTGCGGTGCGCCGATGGATTGCCCACCGGCGTCGCCCAGCCGGACGATCCGTTGAGCGCCCCCGCTGGCGAGGCCATCGCGCAGTTCGACCTGCCGCGCCGGCGGATAGACACCGACGGTTTGCGTCGCGACATTGACGTACTTGAGCGCATCTTTGAGTGACTTCACCTGAACCACGTTGGCCGTCTTGTTGATGGGATGGAAATCCACCGGCTCGTCCGAGCGGACCACCAGCCCGCTGCCATCGGCAATTCCCCAGACCCCGAACTCGTCGTCCATCAGCCGCATCGAATCGACCTCCTCCGCGAGGTCTCGCGGCAGCGGCGGCGCCTTGCCCGAAAGCGCATTGCGATCGACCAGCTTTCGCTGCAGACGCTCGCAGAAGCGGTCGACCTGTTGGCGGTCACCTTCGACGAATAGCACACGGCTGCAGACGCAAGCCTCCTGGTTGAGCAGGCCCACGTCATTGGCGGCTCGCGTGGCAACGTCCTCCAGAGTCTCCTCGGAGTCGAAGGCTTCCATCCCGATCATGGAGATCGAGGTCTTCGGATCGAATGAAACCAGCTGCAGGCCGGGCATCAGATACTTGATGACGTTGCTGATCGCATCACCGCCGCCCCAGGCCACGATCTTGTCGAAGTATTGCGGCTGGAAGATCGCCCTTTCCACTTGCTCGTCGCCGCCCCGCCAGTAGACCGCCGACATGGAGCGCGGCACCGGATGGTCGGGATCGACATCGAGCATGGTGCGCAGAATGGCGACCGCCATGAAGGGATCGCTCGAGCCCATCTTGAACAAGTTGACCGCCTTGACCATGGCACCCAGGGCGATTGACTGGGCCGACACGACGGGCGAATTTCCCGGCAGAACGTGGATCAGGCGGGGCGGGAAAGCGCGGGTGAAGCTGCGGCGGCCCGTGCTGTCGACGCGTGGCAGCCACTCATCGAGCACCCGGGCGTCGCCGAGGTTATGCTCGGCGTATTCGAGAAGCTTCGCCTTGTTCAGATAATCGGCAGCCATCCGCACGTTGTGCTCGATCACGGCTCTCGGCAACACGTTCGTCGCCGCAATCCGGTCGACGGCCTCGCGCAGGTACCCGCCCCGATCGAGCCTCATACGCTCGCCGGTCGCGGCCAAGAAATCGAGGATCTCGTTCAGCTTCACGTCGAACAGCGGCCCCGGCTCGGTCCGCAGCGTGACCAGCGCGTCGAGATCGAGCTTCGGCGTGACGAAGTCGACGCCCAAGTCGCGCGAGCGGTGGCGCTTCTCGGTTGCGGCAATCAACTTGCCGCGCACGAAGAAAGGTGCGGATACGGCGGCGGCATCCTGAACGAGACTCAAGACACACCTCGCACGTAGGCCTCGATAGTGCCGGCACAAGCAATCTTGTCGCCGCTCGCCGTATCGGCGTAGCGCTGGATCTCGTCGGCCACCGAGGGGCTGCGGTTGCCGCAGGCGCACGGCGCCCACGTGGCGCGGATCTTGTCGCCGGAAATGACGCCGCCCCAGCGACCGTCGAGCGACAGATCGAAGAAGGCGGCACGTCCCTCGAGCTCCCCGCTCGCGGCGGGCTCGATCAGGTGTTCGCCCGACTCATCCAGCAAGAGCAGCATCACCCAAGGCGCCATGTGATAACGCCCGGCCTTGCAACGCGGCGCATTGGTGTTGATCTCCTGCATACCGTAGGTGAGGCAGACGCGGTCCCAGGACAGATTGAGGGTCTCGAAGATGAATTCTCGATAGCTAGAGGGCACCTGCACTCGCTTCAGCCCGCCGCTGACGAAGGCGCTGTTCGCGTGAAAGTCCTTGCCGCTGTAGCCCTTGGCCCGCACCCGCTCGGCGACCTGATATAGCGGCCCGAAGAGCCCCATGATGTGTAGCGGCATGTGGCGGCTCGCGATCAGCGCGTCGGCCGCCTGTTCAATGGACGAAGCGATAGCCTTCTCCCGCTCGGCCGCCTGCGTTTCGAAATAGGCGATCTCGGTCGGCTTGGCTGTGCCATCGGCGATTTTCTTGCGCAAGACGATCATCTCCGTGATCCCGCCGATGGTGATGGGCGGAACGTCGGGCGCGAAGGGCGCCACGTCCCGCCGGTTGAAGGCCTCCCGCATCGGTTTCCCGCTCGCGCGGTTCCGCGGAGTGGCAGCGACCAGACCGAGGCTGATCATGCGCCGATCGTGATTCGGAGCGAGCCCCGCCCAGATGATGGCCCGCAATAAACTGTGCCCGGCGAACTCGCCGTCCGCCATCGTGGCATTCATCATCGCGCACTTTCCGGTCGTGCCGCTGGAGCAGGAGACATAGTGGCCTTGGCTCTCGAGCCGTTGCAGCCAGGCGTCGAGTCCATTGATTCCTTGCGTGTCCATCCGCTCGACCCGGTGGGTCGAGACGGTGTCGAGCCAGCGGCCCATGCGGTCCCACTTCTGCTCGACGAGCCACCCCTCAGGGTAAGTCTTGTAGGCCGTGTGTGCGAAAAGCAGCGGCACGACATCGGCCATGCAGCGAACCTCTGAGATTCCCCCGGTTTCGGCACGGTTCTGCAGCAGCTTGATCTTGCCGATGCGGTCCTTGAAGCGCTCATTGATTGCCTCGAGCTGGCTCGGCAGCAACTCGGAGAACGGCGTGTCGAACGGGTTTTCCGAGTCGACGGCTCCGACCAGGCGGTCGACGGCGCAGGCTTGCGGGCGAACCGCACCGCTCATACGTGCCACGCCGCCAGATCGAGCCCCGGTCTCGGCCAACGCGCCTCAAAAAGCTGGCCATAGCCGGACAAGGTGATATAAGCCGTGCGCATGTCGGGACCTCCGAAACAAATGTTGGTGCAGTAGCCTTCGGGCGCTTCGTGAAACTCGAGCAAGTCTCCGGCGGGTGAGAACACGCTGATGCCGCCTCGCACCAGCGTCGCGACACAGATGTTTCCATCCGCCTCGACCGCCAAGGAGTCGAATCGTTGGTATCCAGGCAGGCCGTGCACCAGCCTGCCGCCATTCGGCGACGGGAATGGCTGCAGCGCCAGCTCCCCCGGCGCTACGATCGGATAGGACCAAAGGCGGCTCGTTTCCGTCTCGGCGACGTAG
>Ga0302324_100004368_pt1 | contig 31328 bp, 29 predicted proteins | sample Palsa_T0_1_FD_201949 | JGI IMG/M metagenome (GOLD analysis project Ga0302324, IMG submission 201949) | Peat permafrost microbial communities from Stordalen Mire near Abisko, Sweden - Palsa_T0_1 | ecosystem: Environmental > Terrestrial > Soil > Palsa > Peat permafrost | place: Sweden: Abisko... | reverse complement strand
ACAAAATCACTTTGCAAAATTGCTTTGCGAAGTGCAATATTTCCCGCCCGGCCTGAGTTTGACATCGCCCGCCTCAGGCCATAGCATCCTTGCTGACCGTCGCGGAGACCAAACCCGGAGACCAACCCCCGCCGAAGGGTTGCCGTTGGTAGAGCGGGTACCCATGCCCACGCGTAGCTATAACGAGGCGATCATTTTCAGTAACATACAGACAAAACAGAGTCCACCCGGGGTCCGGGGAACTGTGTGGCGGGAGTGTACGTAACATACTGTACGTAACGAAATGTTAGGAGCGCGAGCTCAAGGAATTCGAGCAGGGGCGAGAGCGGGGCGAAACTGGGGGCGAGATATGACCAACAAATTCTTTGACGGCATCAAACACGTAATCATTGAAGACGACGACCCCAAGCCGGAAGGGCAGACGCCGCATCCGCAACCGCACCCTGAAGCAGGACTCCAGGTCACCGCCCCCGTAACCGTTCCTGCCGGTAGCACCTCGTCTCAATCGTCGAACCAATCTTCGTATCAGACCATGAGCGGCCAGCCGATGAGCGAAGAGACGGAGCACTGCTACCAGCGAATTCTGGCGAAAACGAATTTCGCCGCGACCCAGGTTTCGGTCACGATCCACAAATATCTCGATCCGCTTTCCGCCATTCCCTCGCTGGACGAGCGCACGAAGTTCAAGACCGCAGTGATTCAGGCCAAGGCGCAGGAAGGCCTCTCGCAGGAAAAGATTCTCGCCACCTTCGACGGACTCAAGGTCGCATTGCAGAACGAGGAGGAATCGTTTGCGGCCTCGGCCGAGGCCACCAAGCAGCATGAAATTGCCGAACGCCAGAAGAAGGTGCAGGAGATTACCGACGCGATCGCGCAAAAGCAGAAGGAAGTTGCGCAACTCCAGCAGCGGCTCTCCGAAGTCACCAACGAACTGGTGGGAGCGCAGGGCAAGATTCAACGCGCCGAATCGCAGTTCACCATCGCGGCTCAGCGGCGCGCTCTTGAGATCGATCAGGAGAAGGCCCAGTACGTCAGTCTTCTCCAAGGATGAAGGATAAGAAGATAACGGACAAGAAGAAGATTGAAGATTAAGGATAAAGCCCCATGAGTTTGACACCGTCTACTCCGACCAATCTCGGCGATCAATTGAAGTCGTTCTGGTCGCGTCCGGAAGGCAAGACCGGAATGATTTTCATCGCTCTGGCCGCGGCCGCCGCGGTTTATGGCTGGGCCCAGATCGTGCCGTTCATCGTCTCCATGCTGGCCGATACGCTGCACATGATCGGCCTGGCGGCGATTCTGGCTGCGGTTCTGTTCGTTATTTTCAGCAGCCGCACCCATCTGCTCTTCCGTCTGGTGATGCGGGCCATTACCGGCCTGATCATTGACATCGATCCCATCGGTATTCTGAGAGATCACCTGTCGCAGATGCGCAAGCGCCGCGACGTGATGTCGCAGCAGATTTCCAACGTCAGCGGTCAGATTCAGTATCTGAAAAACATCATCGACAAGAACTCAGCGCTGGCCAGCGAGAACATGCGCCTGGCGGCCCATGCCAAGAAAATCGCGACTACGAGCGCCGACCAGAACGAGCAGCTCCGCATGGCCCTGCAGATGAAGGCCAAAGCTAACCAGGCCGGACGGTTGCAGAAATCGAACCTGAGCTACCAGCAACTGTTGAACAAGCTGCAGAACATTTACGACCTGCTCAGCAAGTGGGCCGTGCACATCGACTTCTACATTGAAGATACTGACAACGAAGTGAAGCAGGCGGAGATCGAGTACAAGACGATCAACACCGCCTTCCGCGCCTATCGCACGGCGCTTGCCGTGATCAAGGGAACCGGCGACGAGAAAGAACTCTACGACCAGACCATGGAGCATCTTGCCGAAGAAGCGGGACGCAAACTCGGCGAGATGGAAGACTTCCAGCGTCTGGCGCAGAACTTCATGGACACGATCGACCTGGAGAACGGCGCGGTCGAAACCGACGCCCTCGAAAAACTCGACGCCTACGAGCAGAAGCTGCTCACTTCGGGCGCGCCCGATACGGCGTTTCTGCTGCCAGGGGCAACCGCCGCGCCCGTGCCAGTTCCGGCCGGGAAGGCTCCGGATTCTCCGCCCGCTGGGAAGAGCGCGGGCGACTACGGCGACATGTTCAAGTAAACGTGTTCGAGTAAACATGCTCGATCAAACATGCTCAAGTACCACGATTCTTAAGTACCGGCTGTACACGGGAGGAAACGCAACACATGGCACACTTGAAGACCGGCCCCAAAATCATTCTGATCTTTCTGCTTGTGGTGGGCTTTGTGCTTGGGCTCCGCAAGGCCGCGGAACTTGGCTGGATTCCCACTCCCGGCGTGATGAAGGCGCTGGTGCCCGAGAAGGCCGCGCTGCCCGACGTGAAGGAAGCTCTGGTGCAGAACGTGGAACCGGTCGCGCTTCCCGGGTCGTCCGCGGCGAGCGTGCCCGCGACTTTGATTCGCGGCGAAATCTGGGAATGGAACGCGCAGATGAATCTGATCTACGCTAACGGCGGTGCGAACACGACCTCGGGCTCGCTCATGGAGAAGCACGGTGTGAATCTGGCGCTCATCCGTCAGGACGACACCGGGAAAATGCAGGAAGATCTGATCGCCTGCGCCCGCGAAATTTCCAGCGGTGCGTCGCAGTGTTCCAATGGCGCGAACTTCGTGGTGATCATGGGCGATGGCTCTGGCCAGTTTCTCGCGGCCATCAACCCGCAACTGAAGAAGCTTGGCAACGACTATCAGGCCAAGGTAATTGCCGCGACCGGCTACAGCCGCGGCGAAGATTCGCTCATGGCGCCGCCCGAGGTGAAGAGCAATCCGCAGGCCGCGAAAGGCTTGCTGGTCGAGGGCGTGCTGCGTGACGGCGACTGGAACATCGCGCAAAAGTGGGAAGGCGACAACAGCATCAAAAATAATCCCGACGAAAAAACCTGGGACCCCGATGCCGTCAACTGGATCAACGCCTCCGACTACAACGTGGCGGCAGCGGACTACGTTGCCGGAAAATGCGACGACCGCAAAGTTGTGAAAGACGGCCATCTCACCGGCGAAACCAAGCACGTCTGCGTGAACGCCGTCGTGACCTGGACACCGGGCGACGTGACCATCGCCAAAGGCAAGGGCGGCTTGGTGAAAGTGGTCAGCTCGAAACAATATCGTTCGCAGATGCCCGCCGTAATTCTCGGGCCCAAGAATTTTTTCGAACGCAATCGCGCCGAGATCGAAGGCCTTCTTGCCGCAACGTTTGAAGCCGGCGACCAGATCAAGGCATTCGATCAGGTATTGCACAAAGCCTCGGCCGTCAGCGCCAAGGTTTATGCCGATCAAGATGAAGCCTACTGGTACAAGTATTACAAAGGCGTGACCGAGAACGATGCGCAGGGATTGAAAGTTGATCTCGGCGGCTCGACCGTCAACAACCTCGCCGACAACCTGATTCTGTTCGGCCTGGAACCGGGCAGCAACGACAACTTCCGCTCGACTTACACGGTGTTCGCCAAGATCGCGACCCAGCAGTATCCCGCGCTGTTCAAAGACACGCCGATTCCCGACGTGAAAGACATTGAAGACAAGTCGTACATTACAGGCGCGCAGGCCCGCATGAGCAGCGGCGGCGCAGAAGGCGAAGCGCCGCAATATGCCGCCAATGAAACCGGCCCGGTGGTTTCGAAGCGGTCATACTCGATTAATTTCGACACCGGCAAAGCAACCTTCACCGAAGAAGGCGTGCGCACCATGTCGGAACTGAAAGATTCTCTCGCCATCACCGGATTGTTCATCCAAGTCGATGGTTACACCGACAACACGGGCAGCGAGGGAGTGAATCAGGCGCTCTCTGACGCCCGCGCCGCTGCGGTGAAAGACTGGTTGCAGAAACACGCCCCGCGCAACTTCCCCGACAACCGCTTCAAGATCGCAGGGCACGGTTCGCAAAATCCGGTCGCGACCAATGAGACCACGGCCGGCAAGGCCGCGAACCGCCGCGTGGAAATCACTCTGCTCGGCAGCTAAATCGCAGACTGAAAAAGTTTGTCATTCCGAGGAGCGCAGCGACGAGAGCCTGTCCTGAGCGAAGTCGAAGGAAACCTGCTGTTTGCCTGCGCGAGGAGAAGCAGATTTCTCGTTGCGCTCGAAATGACAAGGTTTGAATGAACCGCAAATGAACTCCCGATGAATACGATTGAGGTTTTTTCACCCAACAAGGTGATCTCGAAACAAACGGTGCGGTGGCTGGTCGGATTCCAGCTGCTGATGCTGTTTTTTATCTGGGTGTTCTCGCCAACCGTGTTCCTGCCCAAGCCAAAAGAAGTCTGGCAGGCCCTGGGCGAAATGTGGATGGAAGGGCTGGGCGGCGAACTGATTACCAGCTTCGTGCTGAATCTTGAGGCCATCGCCTTCGCGACTCTGCTTTCGCTCGGCATGGCCTACCTGACGGTCATCCCTTTCTTTCGCCCCATCGTGACTCTGCTCAGCAAGCTGCGTTTTCTCTCCATGGTGGGGCTGACGTTTTTCTTTACCTTGATGGCCACGACCGGACACGCGCTCAAGCTCTATCTGCTGGTTTTTTCCGTGTCGGTATTTTTTGTCACCGGAATGGCCGAGGTGGTCAGCAGCATCCCGAAAGAGAAATTCGATCTGGCTCGCACCCTGCGCATGGGCGAATGGCGGGTGGTCTACGAAGTTGTGATCATCGGCCAGGCCGACAAGGCATTCGAGGTTCTACGCCAGAACGCGGCCATGGGATGGATGATGCTGACCATGGTGGAAGGCATTTCGCGCTCCGAAGGCGGAGTGGGCGCCATGCTGCTCAATCAGAACAAGCATTTTCATCTGAGCGCTGTGTTTGCCATTCAGTTGACGATTCTGCTGCTGGGGCTGGCGCAGGATTACGGCATCGGTTTATTGCGCGAAGTTTTCTGTCCCTACGCGGATCTGACGTTGGAACGGAAGTAAAAGAGAAGACGACAAGAAAAACGAAATCATGGTTTCGTACACCTACGGAAAAACGCTGCTGAAGGTCGAGGACGTCTCCCTCGAATACGACGGGCGTCCCATCCTGAAGCACGTCAGCGCGGAAATCAAAGACATCATTCGCCCCGATTGCACGCAGGGCCAGGTTGTCGGATTTCTCGGCCCCAGCGGCATTGGCAAGACGCAGTTGTTCCGCATCATCGCCGGACTGAACAAGCCAACCTCCGGCCGCGTCACCATCAACGGCCTGGATCGCCCGGTGCAGGCAGGCGAAGTGGGAGTCGTCGCCCAGGACTATCCTTTATTCGAACACCGCACCGTGATGTCGAACCTGCTGCTGGCGGCAAACCAGAAAGAAAAAGACGAGAAGACGGCGCGCGAGAAAGTCGTTCAGTACCTGACCGACTTCGAATTGCTCGACAAAGCGGGCCTTTACCCGGTGCAGCTCTCCGGCGGACAGCGCCAGCGCTGCGCCATCATCCAGCAGATTCTCTGCTCCGACCACTTCCTGCTGATGGACGAACCCTTCAGCGGCCTCGACCTGCTCATGCTGGAAAAAACCACCGAACTGATCCAGAAGGTCGCCAACATGGACGACCTCAACACCATCATCGTGGTCACCCACGACATTACCGCCGCGTCGGCCGTCGCCGACCACCTCTGGCTGATGGGCCGCGATCACGATGCGGGCGGCAATCCCCTGCCCGGCTCGCACATCGTCGAGACCTACGATTTGATTGAACGCGACCTCTGCTGGAACCCTAAGATCATCACCCAGCCCCGCTTCATCGATTTCGTGCGGGAAGTGAAAGAGCGCTTCCGCAGCCTGTAGGCGCAGTTTGCCGTCGCCCGTAATCTTGACTCGGTCGGAAGTTCGGTTGCTAATAAACTATGCCCGCGTTGATGCCTTCAGAGCGTCGATCGAAAATTAAATTGTGGATGCCGTATGTCCCTTTGGTCTTGGGCGTTCTCTTCGTCTTGGCCGTGGCCGTTCTCGTCCTCTTCTGGAAGCTCGCACCTGTGAGTTTTGTCAATTTCTTGGATAGGACCTCCCCCTTCCATATCGGAACGCCACGGATCTCCGGAACCGTAGTGGACGCGGTTACTGGCAGGCCCGTGCCGGGGATGGATGTGTGTTTGTTGGTGACGCACATTCCTCCAAACTTCGACCACCGCGCCGGCGTCGAGGTCATGCGGAGCGAGATAACGCAGACCGACGCGTCCGGAAGGTTCTTTTTCGCCCGCTGGGACAGTCAACTGGATGTATTCGAACATTGGGACGGATACGGGATCGCCGTGACCGATCCCGCCGCCCGGTGGAAGGAACTGTGCGGACAGGAGATCGACTTACTCGGGAATGCCGACATCTTCGAACGCGAGATCTCCCTCCAAAGCCACGCAGACTCCGCCACGAAGAGCACGCCGCCCTACTTCCCGGTCGCCATGGTGAACGATCTTTACGTTCCACATCCAGAGCCTTACGGCACTCATGTTTACTTCGGTCACTTTTCCGATGGCACCCTGGTGCGGAAGATCGGCGACCCCGGTAAGCTCAAGATCGCGCTGGTTCCGCTCTTGCGAGACGCGAAGGATTGCCGATTGGCCGAAAACCCGGACTTGGTCGAGCTGTGCCGCCAGATGAATGAGTCGCCCACTGCCGACGACCTGCGCACAAGCTGGAAGATTTCATCCCAGCGTCAATGAGTTTTGGAAGCAGCCGCCGGTACCCTAGTCCTCCGCCACCGGCGCCGTCATCTCCTCCGGGGGTTCTCCGCCGGCCATTGACTGCGCGACGATCAGCTGCCGGGCTTCCACGCGGATCTTCGGCAACTGCACGGCGAACCACCACGCTCCCATCACCGACGCGAACCCGCCAATCGCCACGGTAAGCGGCGCGCCCAGCCGGTCGGACAACGCGCCGCCCAGCAGCGCTCCCACCGGACCCATTCCCATGAACATCATCGAGTACACGGCCATGGTCCGCCCGCGCAGCGCGTCCGGCACCATCACCTGGATCAGCGTGTTCGACGACGCCATCTGCAGCATGATGAAATATCCCACCGGCAGCAGCAGCAGCACCGACAGCCAGAACGATCGCGAAAACGAAAACAGCATCAGGCTGATGCCGAACCCGGCGCAGCACACCGAAATCCAGGTTCCCAGGCCCTTCACGCCGGTGCGCAGCGCCAGGGTCAGCGCTCCCAGCAAGGCTCCCACGCCCGCCGCGCCCATCAGGATCCCCAGCCGCACCGCTCCCAGATCGTGCGAACCGATCAGCGACGCGAATTCCTGCCCGCCGTGGTGCAACACCCGGTCGGCAAAAATCGGCATCAGCACCGCGTACGGCATGCCCACCACGCTCACCAGACCGAGCAGCACCATCAGGGCTCGAATAGGCGCGGTGCGGTTGACGAAGCGGAAGCCTTCTTTGATGTGTTCGAACGGCGACGTCTGTGATGAAACCCGGGCGGGAGAGTGCACGTTCATCAGCATCAACCCGGCGATGACTGCGAGGTAGCTGGCGCCGTTGGCGAAAAAGCACCAGCCTTCGCCCAGCCGCGCCACCAGAATGCCCGCGACCGCCGGGCCAATCACGCGCGCCCCGTTGAACATAGAAGAATTCAGCGCGATCGCGTTCATCAGGTCTTCCCTGCCCACCATGTCCACCAGAAACGATTGCCGTCCGGGAATATCAAACGCGTTCACCACTCCGAGCAGCGCGGCCAGCACGAAGATCAGCCATATGCGGTGGTCGACTGTATGCGTCAAGGTAAGCGCCGCCAGCACAAACGCCAGCAGCATTGACGCGATCTGCGTCCCGATGACCACATGTTTGCGGTTGCTGCGGTCCGCGACGATGCCCCCGATGGGCGCAAACAGGAACACCGGAATCTGGCTGGCGAAACCCACCGCGCCGAGCTTTAATCCCGAGCCGGTCAGCCGGTAGACCAGCCACGACTGGGCCACGGTCTGCATCCAGGTGCCGATCAGGGAAATTAGTTGTCCGCCGAAAAAGAGCTGGAAGTTGCGATGCCGCAACGCGCGTCCGGCGGCCTGCCACCGCGGCAGGACGCTTTCGGCCGCGGCTGCTCCGCTCGCGGATGCATTCTCCTGGATGGGAACTTTTAGTTCAGGCACGCTCACTTCTTTCGATGATGCAGCATCCTCTCGCGCTCTACTATATCGTGGCGTTCGTCCGCAACGGCGTGACCAGCCGGGCTTCGGGGCCCGTTTTTCCACAGCCGGATCTATGTTCAGTGGTCACATCAGCCTCCGTTTCCTGGGTCCAAGTCCAAGCTTATGAATGGTTTGAGATTTCTTCCAAAGTGATCAATTTGGAACTTCTCTTAACCGCCGCCGTGAGCTAAAGTAACGCGTGAACTTCCGGTTCGGCAAAGGGAGTCACCTGGCCATGACCGCTCCTCCAGTGGGAATCGAACGCCGCGTAGGACAGCGCTTCCCATACCTTATCCCGCTCTCGCTGCGCCAGCCCGGAACCTCGCTGGAAGGCGTCGGCTTCACCCAGGATCTCAGCTCGCGCGGAGTTTTCTTCTTCACCAGCGCGGCGCTGATCGAAGGCTCTGAAATCGAACTTACCCTCCGCATGCCTTCGGAAATCACGCTGGGAGAAAGCATGCCGGTGCGCTGCCGGGGCCACATCTTGCGGATCATCCGGCCCGGCAGCCCTGCCGATTCCCCTGCGGAATCAAAAATCGGGGTTGCGGTTCGCCTCGAAGGCTATGAATATCTCCCCGAATCTTCGGGGGACTCCGCCGCTTTCCCGCGGGTTTCGGCCCTGCACCCCCATCCCGAGCACCAGCACCAGCACCAGGAAGACCGGCCCCTGGCTCAGTCCTCCGCCCGGCCCGTTCTCGGATAGCTCACAACCTTCGGGTATTCGGCGTTTACCTGGCTTTCCTGCCGTTGGAGTTGGTTTTTCTTTTTTCCTGTACGTCCGTTAGGCACCTTTCCAACTTCCCTCTGCTGGCTTACAATGTTTCGTAATGAGGCGAACAAGCCTCGAGTTTTCTGCCGTTTGTGTGTACCCCCCAGATGTAGATCAAGCGTTTGGCGTGGTCTGAGCCTTGTCGCGGATTATGTCGCGGATGATGCGCACGCGCACGATTGATCGTTACCTAGGTCACTTGGCGAAGAGCAGGTTCTCTTTCTAACATGCAGACACCGAGAGAAATCAGCGAGAACCGCACCATGCATGGGATCGGCGTAGCCCTCCTGACCGAAGACGAGGACCACTTATCCGCGCTGCAAAGTCGTCTGGAAGCGACACGCCTCGGGCAGGTGGTGTTCAGCCATGTTGGATTTCCCGACGGTCCCACCGACGCCATCCTGCGCCAGTTGCAGGATTCCCGCGCCGAAGTGGTCATCGTCGACATTCCCGCGCGGGATCCGCAACGCGCCATCCGCACCATCGAGCTGATTCGCGCCACCACTCAGCAGATTGGAATCTTCGCCAACGGCGAGATGACGCAACCGGCCAGCATCGTGGCCAGCATGCGCGCCGGCGCCGGCGAGTACCTCGATCATTCCGCCGGGTCCGAACCCTTGCTCGAAGCGCTCACCCGCTTCAGTTCCTCCCGCACCCGCAGTCTCGGCGGCGCAGGCAAGGCCCGGGTATTCACTTTCCTCAGTGCCAAGGGCGGCGCGGGCTGCACCACCGCCGCCGTCAATACCGCCATGGCGCTGCAGCAGTCGCATGGCGACGTAGTTCTCGTGGACTTCGCCCCCATCGGCCACGCTGCGCTTCACCTTAATTTACGCCCGCAGTTCGGCGTGCTCGACGCTTTGCAGAATCTTCATCGCCTCGACGTTTCCCTGCTCGACGGCCTCATGACCCCGACCAAGGAAGGCCTGCATCTGCTGGCCGGACCGCAGCAGCCTTATCCCACCGATCCCACGCCCGGCGAACTCGCCCGCTTGTTCGATCTGCTGGTCAACCACTACCGCTTCGTCGTCGTGGACGCTTCCAGCCGTCTTGACCCCACCACCCGCCTGCTCTCTGACCTTTCCAACGCCGTGCTCGTGGTCGCGCAGACTGACGTGGTGTCGCTCTGGAGCGCCGGACGCATTCACGCCTTCCTCGAGGAAGGCACCGGCCGCGACCGTCTGCGCATCGTGCTGAATCGCTACAAGAAGATTCCCGGCTTTACCGAACAGGATGTCGAGCAGGTTACTAACTGCAAGGTGTTGTGGAAGATTCCCAATGCCTTCCAGGCCGTTTCGCCCGCCGTGGACCACGGCACGCCCGTCGTCCTGCAGGATGGCCCCGAGGTCAGCCGCTCCTACCGCGCGCTGGCTGCGACCCTGGCCGAAGCATCCTCCAACTCCGACGGAGGCCCAGACCTCGTCTATGGCCCCGAGGGCGCCCGCAAGAAAGCCCCCGGCCGCCTGAGCCTTTCGCCTCTCCGCGCGGGAGAATAAGGCCAGTACTCAGTACCCAGTACCTCAGTACTCAGCCGCCTCTGCGATTTCAGCCACCCGGGTCATTTGCCCTCAGCTCCTGTGAAATGTTCTCTGGGTGCTGGGTACTTACTGCTTCTCCTGCGGAAACATCTTGAACACAACTTCCTGCGAGTGCGCCGTCACTTTCTTGTTCGCGTCGCTCACGTTCTCAGTCAGCGTACCTTTCAACACAAAATAAGCCTCATCCCCCGGATTCTTTCCCTCGCCCCGCTCCACCGTCCCTTTAAACTCGAACGCCAGCCCGCCGACCATCTCCGTCGTGAAAGCTAGCTTGTTTCCTTCGAGCTTGCCGCTCTTGAACAGCTGATCCAGAAACGCTCCCTGGCCGCTATCCTGGTCGCCGAATCGCGAAACGAATCCCGTGACCCGCTCCGCATCCTCCACCGTCACCTGCACGAACTCGCCTTCTTTCAGAAACGAGTACATCCCCGAATATGCCGGCCCGCTGTGCGCGTCCTGAGCCGATGGCGACGCTGGAGCCGGTGCCGCCGGCTTCGCCGCATCCCCTGAAGGTTTCGCCTGCTGCGCGCGCAATCCTGCCGAACTCAACGCGCCCCCCGCGAGCGCGAGCGCAAACACAATAAAGATGAATCTGCTTCTTCTCATGTCACCACCTTCGACTCAATCGTACTACGCCCGCGGGCGCTCGGTGAACGCGGCGCCGTCGCCTCGATGCCACAAACAAAAAGGCCCCAGCACATGGCTGAAGCCTTCCAAATTTCGGGACCACGACCCTACTTCTTTGTCGCCTTCGCCTCCATGAACGGCATCCAGTTCGTGCCGTCCACTGATACATCGAATTTCAGGCTGTAGCTCGTCGGCGTCAGTATCTTGATCGTCATCTTCTGTTGAATCTCCTGCCCGCCGTAGTTCTGCGAACTCGTCCACGTCCAGGTATCGCCGCTCACTGAGCCCTTGGAATTCTCCCGCCGTCCCTGGCTGTTGAACTCGTTATAGGTATAAACATTCTCGTTCGTGTCGTACCCCATGAACGACGTCGCTTTGCCCTCACCGCCGAGGTCCGGCGGCATCTTGAAGTCCGAGTGCCCCTCCACAAAGAACTTGCCGGGCATCCAATCGGTAGTGTCGGTCGAAGTGAATTTTCCGCCCGCGCCCCACGGACCCTGCGCGATCGTCCCCTCGACATTCCATGTTCCCACGAAGTAATCGAGTTTCTTCACTTCCGGGCCGGGGGTAGGCGCCATCTGTGCCCACGCGGAAGCCGCTAACAGAACCAGAGCCGAAACCAGAATTGTCTTTAAAACCATGGTTGCACTCCTTAGGTTGGAAGCTCGCAGCCTTCAGCGAAAAGCAAAGAGCAAAGAGCAAAAGGCTGAAAGCTTGTCTTCGAAAGCATCCTAGCCAGCCCGGAGGCCGCTGCCCAGTGCGATTCGTCAGCCCTGTCCGATGACAATTGTCATGATCACTTTCCCTTCGTCGCCTTCCCGTCCATCACCATCGTCCACTTCGTTCCATCCGGCGATGCTTCGTACGAGAAGTTGTACGATGCGGGCGAAGTAACCTTCATGGTGAACCGCCCCATCTTCATGTTGCCCTCCTTCTGCTGGTTGATCCAGGTCCACGTGTCTCCGTCTAACGATCCCTTGGAGTCGGTGAATTCTCCCCAACTGTTGAACTCACGGTAGGTATAGGACTTGTCGTCGGTGGAATAGCCCATGATCGACATTCCCGACCCATTGCCCATTGTGGTCTTGAAGTCGAGGTGGCAGACGAGAAAGAATCCACCTTCCATCCACTCGCACTTCTCGGTCTCCATCACCTTTCCGGCGGGACTCATCTCGCTCGCCTTCATTTCGCCATCCAGAGTCCAAGATCCGACCAACATATCGAGTTTCTTGACTTCCGGCCCCGGCTTCGGCATTTCCATCTGCGCCATCGCCGCCGCCGCCGCCAATACGAGCCACGCCGCAGCGATCATTGCCAGAGTTTTCATTGCCAGAGTTTTCATCCTGTGCCTCCCGATCTAATTTTGTGGAGAATTGTTGATTGTTGATTGCTGATTGAAGAGCAGCCGCGGCTGCGGCGACATATTAGCCTCGGTCCCAAATCGCGTCAACCAAGCTTTCAAGCCGCTCTTCAATCAACAATCAGAAATCAACAATCAACAATTGTCTGTTTACCAATCCCCATAGTGCGCCACGGTCATCTGCTGAAACTTCATCTTCCACACGTCGCCCTGCTTCACCCAGGTCGTGCTGAAATGCTGGTAGCGCGGAGGCGGTCCCTGATCTTCGGCCGCCGGAACGCGGAGCACCACATCGTAGGTCACGATCGCGACCCCGTCCGTCACCGGCACCACCTTCATGTCGTAGGGCAGCAGATCGAGTCCGCCGCCCGTCATGCCGTCAATCATGTCCTGCCGGTCGCCCAATTCGCCGTCGAACGCCACGAAAGAAAAGTCGTCGGCGAGGGTGCGCTTGAAAAAAGCCACGTCGCCCTTCTTCGCCGCTTCGACAAAACTCTTCTCGGCCGCCATCAGCGTCTGCTCCAGCGGACTCAGCGGCTTATCCGGAGCCTTCGCCTGCCCCGCAGCGGCGTCGGCCAGAGTGCACCCCGCCAGAATCAAGCACACCACAAACCCGTATTTCATTCCCGTCTCCTATTCAGACTCTTTAAAAAGCAATTTGTCATTCCGAGAAGCGCAGCGACGAGGAACCTGCTGTCTTTCGCCACCTCGATTGCGGCCTCACGCTCCACGGATCGTCCCTGCCAGTTCCCCGCGCGCTACTTGCACCTGTTCGCCCGTCGCCAGATTCTTGAGCGCGAACGCATCCGCCTGCACTTCATTCTCGCCGACAATCAGAATGTATTTCGCCCCCGCCTTGGTTGCCGCTTCAAACGACTTCTTTAGCCGGAAGCTGTCATCTCCCAACTCGACCACCAGATCATGCCGCCGCAACTCCCGCGCCAGCCGGGCCGCCTCGCCATTCATCCCGGCCATCGCAGCCAAATACACATCCGGCTTGCGCAACACGCCCTCAGCTGTTTCTTTCAAAGACATCACCAGCCGGTCTTCGCCAATGGCAAAGCCAATCCCCGGAGCCGCCGGCCCGCCCAGCGCCTCCGACAGCCCGTCATACCGCCCTCCGCCGAGGATCGCGTTCTGCGCCCCCAGCGCGCCATGGGTGAACTCGAACGCCGTGCGCGTGTAGTAGTCGAGCCCGCGGACCAGCCGGTCATTTATATGAAACTCGACCCCGACCTTGGTGAGAATTTCTTGGACGGCGTCAAAATGCTTGCGGGAATCTTCGCCGAGAAACTGGGTGATGCGCGGCAGCGTCTCGATGATCGGCTGATCCTCCGCCACCTTGCAGTCAAACACGCGCAGTGGATTGGTCACGGCCCGCCGCTGGCAATCGGCGCACATCTTTTCCTTCACCGGATCAAGCGCCTTGCGCAGCGCCTCGTTGAACGCCGCGCGGTCCGCGGGCGTGCCGACAGAATTCAGCTCCAGATTCCAATCCGTGATGCCAAGACGGTTGAGCAGCGTCGCCAGCATCTCCAGCACTTCCGCATCCCGCGCCGGAGACTCGCTCCCCGCCGACGCCGGCCCAATCACCTCCGCCCCAATCTGATAAAACTGCCGATAGCGCCCCTTCTGCGGCCGCTCCCGCCGAAACTGCGGCCCAATGTAGTAGAGCTTGTTCAGCCCGTTCTTCTGAAGATCGTGTTGAATGTAGGCCCGGACCACCCCGGCAGTATTTTCTGGGCGCAAGGTGAGGGAATTCGGCGGTTCGTAATCTTCAGGCATTTTGACGCCTTGGACCTCGATTCCTCCCACTATTAGTCCGCGGATGAAGTCAGCGTTCTCCTCGGGTACGGCGATCGCTAAACCAGGCTCGACCTCATGCTCTAGCCATCGTTTTCGTTGAAGCTGCAAATCGATGAGAGCTGGGATTCCGCCGCCGTACTCGATTTTGATAATTGTAGGGTGCTGGCCGCGATACCCAACGAAGTCCGCCTTCGCGCGATTGCTGAGAGCGACGTTCGGCTCAATGTGATCGTACCTTTCCTTGTACTGCTGCAGCCAGCAGCGCTCGAGAACTAGCTCAGGGACATTACCGTCCCACCAGGAGTACATCTCCTTCGAAACAACGTCCGTCTCTTCGCCCACCCCCCGCGCAAACAGTTCTGTGCTCTCGAAAATCGGCGTGCGGATTTCCTGGAAATTGTAGGCGCGAAAAACATCGCGCACCGCCGCCTCCACAAAATTCCACAGCGCCGTCTCCGGCGGCAGCAAATCCCGCGTCCCTCGCACCGCTTTAATCATTCCGCTTCCAGTCTTGCGTCCCGGAGGGACGATTGATAGTAGCCCGGCGTTTCAACGCCGGGTAAACCGGCAGGTCGGAGCCCGTGCCGTAGGCACGGCTGAAACGCACCCCAATCTCCGCGTCGAATTTCAGCCGTCCCTAACGGGACGGGGCTCCTTTCGTGGCACCCACCCCGGCGTTGAAACGCCGGGCTATTGTCAGGCGCCCCTCCGGGGCGGCTCGAACGCGCCCCCGGATCGCGCGATGCCGATACTCGGGACTCGCCACTCGCAACCCGCTATTCATCTCTCCTTCAAATACTCATCCTTATACCCCAGATAATTCCGCGCATACTTCAGGATCGTCTCCTGATCCGCCTCGCCCAGCTTTCGCCGAAGCTTCCCTGGAGACCCCATCCACAACGACCCCGGCTCGACCACGGTACCCTCCGGAATCAGCGTCCCCGCCGCGATAATCGATCCCGCCCCAATCTTCGCGCCATTCAAAATAATCGTCCCCATCCCGATCAGGCACCGGTCTTCAATCACGCACCCATGCAGCGTCACCGAATGCCCCACCGTAACGTACTCGCCCAGATACACGCCCCACTGCTGCTTCATCCCGTGCAGCACGCTGTTGTCCTGCACATTGGAGTACGCGCCAATGCGTATCTCGTGCACGTCCCCGCGCACCACCGCATTCATCCACACCGAGGCGTGCTCGCCCAGCACCACGTCGCCGATAATCTGCGCCGAGTCGTCCACGTAGCACGTCGCCGGAATCACCGGCCGCACACCTTTATAAGGTCGAATCATAATGATCGAACGCCGTTTCGAGAGGAACTTGAAAATACCACGACACCCCAGTTCAACGTAAGAGCATCGAAAGCCCAGCATGACGAAGGACCCTCTGTGCGTCCCTGTGTCCTCTGTGGTTAGACCTTGTTGGTTCCCCTTCGTTCAATTCCCCTTCCGGGAACCATCCCAAGAAAGTCGCCTTACATCACAGACTTCTTTCCCCCTCCCATGCTATACAAAACTTGGCTTCCCAATATCCTGCGGAGCAGCTTTCCGGCCGCGCTTTCCCTCGCTCGCGCCCTCCGGCACTTCTCCACGGATTTTCCCGCCTCGCGCCCGGTAAGCGCGCTTCGGGACGGCCGTCCGAGCGAATGTCACGAGATAGCGATAGGGCGCCCGTATGTCTTTGACACGGCTTTGCACCAGCACGACTCTCAGCCTCTTTCTTGTCCTATTTCTTATCCGGGCAGCCGCGCCGCTCGCCGCCCAGGATGCCACCGGAGCCATCCGCGGCACCGTGTTCGATTCCAGCGGCGGCCGCATCGCCGAAGCATCCATCGTCGTGGTCAACTCGGCGACCGGAACGCCCTACACCGCGACCAGCAACGCCGAGGGCGGTTTCGTTTTCGACCTGCTTCCTCCCGGCGACTACTCCGCCCGCGTCACCGCAGCAGGCATGTCGCCGCAGGTCTCGCCGCAACTCCACGTAGATGTCGGCGGAGCCGCCGCCCTCGAATTTCGCCTCACCGTCTCCGGCGCGCGCGAGAATGTCACGGTTTCCGGCGCGCCCGCCCTGGTCGAAACCCAGCCCAGCGCCGTCTCCACCCTGCTCGACGAACGCGCCCTCAACGATCTTCCCCTCGTCGGCCGCCGCTTCTCCGATCTCGCCTTGCTCTCCTCCGCCGTCACTCAGGATCCCCGCAGCCTCAATTCCTCCACCAACGGCGACCTCTCCGTCGGCGGCATTCGCGGATTCCAGAATACTTTCCTGCTCGACGGCGGTGACTACAACAACGCTTTCTTCGCCCAGGCCCGCGGACTCTATCGCGCTCCCTACGAGGTCTCGACCGAAGTCGTGCAGGAGTTCCGCGTCTCCACCAACGCCTTCGGAGCCGAACAGGGCCGCTCCGGCGGCACCGTGGTCAACGTCGTCACCAAGTCCGGCTCCAATCACCTGCACGGCACTGCGTTCTACAATCTGCGCGACAGTTCCTTCGGCGCAGCCGATCCCTTTCTCGCCTTCAAGCCCCACAATCGCCAGCAGCAACTCGGAGGCACCATCGGCGGCCCGCTCAAGCGCAACAAGATTTTCTTCTTCGCCGGCTTCGATCAGCACATCTTCCATGTCCCCAACGTCGTCGAATTTCTTGATGGCAGCTCGCAGGTCATTCCCCAGCCCAGCACCGGACCGTACACTCCCGGCGACTATGACGCCACCGACCAAGCCCTGGTCTTCGCCGCCGCCGCGCAACTCACCTCGCTCGCCGGAGAATATCCCGCCGCGCAGATCGGTTTCAGCTCCTACGCCAAGCTCGACATTAATCTCAATCCCCGCAACCTGCTCGCCCTGCGCGTCAACACTACGCGTTACTGGGGGGACAACAACGTGTTTCTCGATCCCGCCAGCCCCGTCACCTACGACTCCATCAGCGACAACGGCCAGCAACTCGTTTCCACCGAAACCGCTTCTCTCTCGCTGACCTCCAGCCTTACGCAGCGCTGGATCAGCCATCTCCGCGCCCAATTCTCCCGCGACCTGCAGCAATCTTTCAGCAACACCAGCGACGTGCTCATCAAGCTTCCCGACATTCTCGACGGCATCGGGCGCTCCGACCTGCTTCCCCGCCAGACCCGCGAGCATCGCCTGCACCTCGCCGAAACTCTCAGCCTCGACACCTCGCGCCACTCCTGGAAGTTCGGCGGCGACGGCCTTGTCACCTGGCTCTACGATTTCTTTCCCAGCCAGCAGAGCGGCGAATATCTTTTCTATCCCCTCAAGGTCGATCCCCACACCTTCGAACCCATGGAATCCGGGCTCGAACTCACGCCCCTGCGCGCCTACGCCCATGAAGTCCCGCACTACTATCTGCAGAGCTTCGGCGGCGCCGCATCCCACCCCAACACCAACGAATACGCCGCCTTCGCGCAAGACACCGTCCGCGTCACCAGCCACCTGGGCGTGAATCTCGGCGTGCGCTGGGACCTGCAAACCTTCACGACCGCCGGACTCCTCTCCAACCCGCTGTTCCCGCCTTCCGGCAAAGTTCCCTTCCAGCCCTACAACTTCGCCCCGCGCGCCGGATTCGCCTACTCCTTCGGCAGCCAGCGTCCGCTCGTCGTCCGCGCCGGCTACGGCATCTTCTTCGTCCGCATTCCGCAAATCTACAACTCCGTGATCCAGACCGAAAACGGCATCACCGACTCGGAAGTCTTCCTCAACAACACCGACTACTACGACCACCAGGTCTTTCCCAGCTATCCCAACCCGCTGGTGACGTGCGCGCTCTCCGCCACATCCTGCGCCTTGCCCGCCGGATTCACCCAGGGCGTCAGCAACGAGGTTTCCGCCTTCGCCACCAACTTCGTCACGCCCCGGGTGCAGCAAATCAGCCTGACGTTCGAAAAAGAAGTAGCCGCTCAAACCACCATCTCTCTTTCATATCTGAACGTTCGCGGCGAACATCTCATCCGCGCCCTCGACGTAAACCTTCCGCCGCCCACGGCTCTCACCTACCCCATCTTCGATTCCACCGGTTCCATCTTCCAGGGCGGCTACTATACCGTCGATTCTTTCGCCACCTGGCAGTTCACCGAGTCGCTGACCTGCCCCTTTCCGCCCTGCATCAATCCTCTCGGACGCCCCATCGCCCAACTCGGCGCCATTGACGAATTCCAAAGCGCATCCTCCAGCTACTACAACGGAGGCACGCTGTCCATCAATCGCCGCGTCACCCGCGGATCCTATCTGCGACTCTCCTACACCTACGCCCGCGCCATTGACGATGGCCAGGACGCGCTCGTCGCTGGGCAACCCGCCACCGTCCAGAATTCCTACGACCCCGGCGCCGAGCGCGGACCCAGCGTTACCGACCAGCGCCAGCGCCTGGTTGCCGCCTTCTCCGTCGAACCGCGTCCCTTTCATCGCGGCCATGAACTTCTCGGCCACGTCTTCAACCAGTGGAAAATTGCCTCGGTTATCAACTACGGCAGCGGTCGCCCCTTCAGCGCCACCGTCGACGGCGATCCCAACCAGGACGGCAACGACCTCAACGACCGCCTCCCCGGCTACACCCGCAACGCCTTCACCGGTCCCGACTACGCCACCGCCGATCTTCGCCTGACTCGAATGATTCGCCTCCGCGAGCGCTGCAAGCTCGACCTCTCCGCCGAATCGTTCAACCTGTTCAACCGCGACAACCAGCGCGTCACCATCACCTCCAACGGCCTGGTCTCTTCCGCCTCAACGTTCGTACAAAGCTCCGTCACCGCCAACATTGCTCCCTACCCCGGCTACTACGAACTGCCCAGCAACTTCACCAAGCCCAACGCCGCCTACGCCCCGCGGCAAGTCCAGTTGTCGGCAAAATTTATATTCTGAAGTTGTTCTGAGATTGTCATCCCGACCGGAGCCTGCTCTTCCCGAAGGGAAGGGCTGGCGGAGTGGAGGGACCTGCTTTTTCGTCGCCAGGGTCCAACGTTCGCTCGTCGGGTCAAGCCTGCTAGTTGGAAGTGTTTTGCAGCTCCGCCGCGATTTTTTCCAGCAACCCCGACGCCGCCTGGCCGGCTTCAAGCGTGGAGAACTCGGGCCCCAGTCCCACGAACAGAACTTTGTCGCACGCGTCGCGGAATGACTTCTCGGTCGCAGGCGCGGCCGTCATATCCGCGCCCACCAGCACCAGATCAAAACGGCTGACCCGCATCAACAGTAATCCATCGCGCAGGTTGTTGCTGGTGTGCACGTCGTAGCCCGCGCGGTGCAGCAGTTCGCGAATGTAGGTGACCACGTCCACATTGCGGTCAATGCACAGCACGCTTCGTCCCATCGAGACCGGCTGTTCGGCCTGCACCGGCTTGCAGTAAAACGCCGCCACCGCATTGTCTTCCGATTCGTGCGCCTCAAACAGTTTCGTCAAGTGCGACAGTTGCAGCACTTTGCGAATGTGTTCAGGAACATCGCACAGCTTCAGGTCGCCGTGCACCTGGCGCGTGCTGGTCAGGATGCGAACCATGGCTCCCAAACCGCTGCTGTCAATGAACGCCACCTCGCCGAGATGCAGCACGATGGACCGCCGGTCGCGCAGCACATGAGCAACATGGGCGCGCAAAGCTTCAACCTCGCTGCCGGAAACCAGACGCCCCTTGCAGCGGATGATGGTGACTCGCCCAACTTCGCGTGTTTCCAGTTGCAGCTTCAATGGTTCTCCAGTCCGGTACCACCTGCGCAACTGCTTTCAGCACCACCCCATTGCGTTCGCCGTCCCCTCGCCGCGCTCGTTCCACTCCAGGACGCCGAAAAGTCCGCGTGTAGCGTATCACGCCTCCGCATGGTTTTGTGGGGACTATAATGTGTGCTTCCATGCCCCTGGCCTCTGGCACAAGACTGAGTCAGTACGAGATTCTCTCGCCGCTCGGTGCTGGCAGCATGGGCGAAGTCTATCGGGCACGCGATACGCGGCTCGACCGCGAGGTCGCCATCAAGGTTCTGCCCGAGTTGGCCTCGTCGGAACCGGAGCGGCTGCAGCGCTTCGAGACCGAAGCCAAAGCCGCGGCGGCTCTAAGCCATCCCAATATTCTTGCGGTCTACCAGATGGGAACCTACGCGGGCGTTCCCTATCTTGTCTCAGAGTTGCTGGAAGGCAAGACTCTCACCGAAAGTGTGCGGCGCGGCCCGCTCCCCTGGCGCAAAGCGATTGATTACGGCGTGCAGATCGCTCGCGGGCTGGCGGCCGCGCACGAAAAAGGCATCGTCCACCGTGACCTCAAGCCCGACAACCTGTTCGTCACCAAAGATGGCCGGATCAAGATTCTGGATTTCGGCCTGGCCAAGGTGATGCAGCCGAAAGAGTCCGCCCCCAACGCAGCGCCCACGCTCACCATGCCCGGTGTGGCCATGGGAACCGTCGGCTACATGTCTCCCGAGCAGGTGCGCGGACTCGAGACTGACCACCGTACCGACATTTTTGCCTTCGGCGCAATCCTCTACGAAATGGTGATGGGCAAGCGCACCTTTGAGCGGCCGACTTCGGCGGATACGATGAGCGCCATTCTGAACGAAGAGCCTGCGCCCATTTCCGAGCTCGCGCCCGAGACACCGTTGGCATTACAGAAAGTTGTGCTGCGCTGCCTGGAGAAGAACGCCGAGCAGCGGTTTCAGTCGGCCTCCGATCTGGCGTTCGCGCTGGAAGCGCTGGCAGATTCGGCAATAACCACGCCCTCCGGTACGCACGCGATCCTCCCCGATGGGACGAACAAAGATGGGGAGAACAAAGACAGACAGAAAAGAGACGGGCTGAAGAACGACGGAACCAAGAACGAACCGAATCGTTCCATAGCAACTCTCGCCTGGGCTGCAGCGGGAATTGTCGTGGCCGCGGTGCTGGCTTACTTCTGGATGCAGCCCGCGCCTGTTCCCCAGGTCGCCAACTACGTTCAGCTCACGCATGACGGTCAGCCCAAGTCGCTCATTGCAACCGACGGTTCCAGAATTTACCTCGGCTTAGGCGTGGGCAGTTCGGGAAGCTTCGCCTATCACGGCATTGCGGAGATGTCGGTTTCCGGCGGAGAGCCGCGCAGGATTCCGATGCTGCCTTCTCCAGACATGGTTCCTCAGGATTTGTCGCCCGATGGATCGGCGCTTCTCGTGGTGGACGGGCGAGGCGCGCCGCCGCGCGGCCCGCTCTGGAGTCTGCCCATGCTGGGCGGATCTCCGCGTAAACTCGGCGACGCATCTGCGGAAATTGCGGCCTGCTCTCCCGATGGCAAAATGCTGGCTTACAGCAACCTCAGCGATCTGTTTGTGGCGAAGGCAGACGGCACCGAGGCGCGCAAGCTGGTCAGCGTGAAGGGTGACATCAAGAACGTCATGTGGTCTCCCGATGGCCGGCAGCTGCGCTTCGACAGCTCCGAAAGCGCAGGCACCATCGGGCAACAAACCGCCTGGGAAGTTTCAATGGCGGGCGCGGATTTGCATCGTCTGCTTGCCGGTTGGCACGATCCGCCGGACGAGTGTTGCGGCAAGTGGACCGCCGACGGGAAGTATTTCGTTTTTCAATCGAAGAACCAGATCTGGGCTCTTCCACGGAAAGGCGGCTTTCTGCGCCCGGAACCGAAGCCGATCGCTCTGACCTCCAGCCCGCTGTCGCTGTCTTCGCCGCTTCCCAGCCGCGACGGCAGGAAGCTGTTCCTGATCGGGCAGACCTACCGCGGCGCGTTGATGCGCTACGACGCAAAGTCCGGACAGTTCTCGTCTTTTCTCGGTGGCATCTCAGCGGAATATATCGCGTTCTCGAAGGATGCGCAGTGGGTGACCTACGTTTCCTATCGCGAAGGAACGTTGTGGCGCAGCAAGTTGGACGGGAGCGAGCGCCTGCAGTTGACCTACCCGCCGATGTATCCTGTGCTGCCGCGCTGGTCGCCCGATGGCAAGAAGATTATCTTTTTCGAGTTCGCAGTAAGTGCGGACAAGCCCGCCAGAATCTACGAGATTTCGCCCGACGGCGGAAGTCCGCAGCCTCTGTTGCCGCAGGATACCCGTCAACAGCTCGACCCGAACTGGTCGCCCGACGGGAGCAGGGTCGTCTTCGGAAACGAATCGAATGATCCTTCCTCGGCGATTCACGTGCTCGACGTGGCCAGCCGCCAGGTTTCCGACCTGCCCGCTTCGCAAGGGCTCTACTCGCCGCGCTGGTCGCCCGATGGCCGCTACATTTCCGCCTTCTCGGCAGACTCCAGAAGGCTTCTGCTGTTCGATTCCCAGCTCAAAAAATGGACCGAGCTGGCGACCGGGTCGTTAAGCTGGCTGAATTGGTCGCACGACGGAAAGTACGTTTACCTGCTCGACTACCGCGGAAAAAATGCCGTGGTCAGGATTCGCATCAGCGACCGCACAACGGAACAGGTCGCGGACCTGAAGAACTTTGCGACTGCTGGCCGATACGGCGGCAGCCTGGCGCTGAGTCCTGACGATTCGCCGTTGCTGCTGCGCGACACGGGAAGCCAGGATGTTTATTCGGTGGACTGGGAAGCGCCGTAAGCGGGTGCTCGCGACAGGATTCACCTATTAAGTTCCGAACCGTTCGGCGGCGCGGACTTTGGCTTTGGCGGCTTCCTCTTCGCGATTCTTCGGCGGCGCATTGGTTTCGAGCGAGCGCAGAAGGCGGGTCGAAACGGCAGCGACTTCCTCTATTGCCGCGAGAAACAAGGTTTCGTTGGCCTTGGACGGTTTATTGAAGCCGCTAATTTTCCGTACGAACTGCAGCGACGCGGCGCGCACTTCGTCGTCCGTAACCGGCGGATCAAAGTTGAAAAGGGTTTTGATGTTCCTGCACATGCAGCTGTAACCTCGCGTAGCAGAAGTCCGATCGGGAGTTCAGCTCCTATTTTCTCTCAAGCGACTGGTCGAGTGGAATACCTGCGCTCTTGATTGGGGTCGGGGCCGGAAACATGCAATCGTTAATACTTCCTGAGCACTCCAATCACCCGCCCCTGCACATCCACCGACGCCGCCGGCACAATGATGGGCTTCATGGTCGCGTTCGACGGCTGCAGCCGGATGTTGTCGCCCTCGCGGTAAAAGCGTTTGAGGGTGGCGTCGCTCTGATCCACGAGTGCGACCACAATGTCGCCGTTGTGCGCGGTACGGGCTTTTTCGACCAGCACATAGTCACCATCAATAATGGCTTCATCCTGCATGGAGTCGCCCCGCACCTCGAGCACGAACACTTCTTTGGAGCGGACAAAATCCGCCAGCGAAATCGTCTCGTTATTCTGCACCGCCTCGATCGGCTGACCGGCTGCAATGCGGCCGAGCAGCGGCAGCACCAGCCCGGTGTTCACGCTCATGGCCTGCTTCAGCCGTCCCTTGGGCGGCAACAGGTCAATGGAGCGGCTGCGGTTGTAGTCGCGCGTGAGCAGACCTTTTTTCTCCAGGTTGGTGATGTGCTTGTGCACGGTGGCCAGTGAGGTCAGTTCCAACCCCTTGCCAATCTCTTCAAACGACGGAGAATATCCGTGCTCCGCCACAAACCGCGAAATGAAGTCATACACTTCCCGCTGCCTGCGTGTGATGGCCATGCCGCCATTATTGGCGAACAGAAGGCGAAATGCAAGCGAGAATTGCGGATCGGCCGCATTGCCAAAGCCGCCCGCTCTAAAGTTGAAACTTTTCTTCCGCCCGCCACTCCAATCTGCCAGGACGGATATTTCGTACTCAAGAAGGAGAACGCCAACATGACATCTTCCTACCGTTTGCCTGTGGTTCTGTTTGCCGCGCTGCTCGGGGCCACGGCGTGCAACGCGAAAGCCAGTTCCAGGTCGTCCTCGGCGGTGCCCGCGCCGGCGCAGGACGCGCCCCGCGCTGCCAGCCCGGGCCAACAGACGGCAGTCGTTTCCGGCGGATGTTTCTGGGGCGTGCAGGCCGTCTTCCAACATGTGAAGGGCGTGATCCGCGCAACCTCCGGCTACTCTGGGGGATCGGCCAAAACCGCCGAATACGAAACCGTCAGCACCGGAGAAACCGGACACGCCGAGTCGGTCGAGATCGTCTACGACCCCTCGCAGATTACTTATGGCGAGTTGTTGCGCGTGTTCTTCTCCGTCGTGCACGATCCGACGCAACTCAATCGCCAGGGCCCCGACGAAGGCACGCAATACCGCTCCTCGATTTTCTTCGCCAACGACGAACAGAAACACATCGCCGAAGCCTACATCGCTCAACTCGACAAGGCGGGAGTATTTCCGCGTCCAATCGTGACCCAGGTCGTGCCCTTGCAGGCGTTCTACCCGGCCGAGGCCTATCACCAGAATTATGCCGCGCTGCATCCCTACCAGCCCTACATCGCAATCAATGACGCGCCCAAGGTCGAGCACTTGCGCCAGGAATTTCCCGACCTTTACACCGGAAAGTAGACGAGGAGACCACGATGTTCGATTCCGATCTGGATCGCAAAGCAATCAATGAAGGCGGAGCGAATCTGCGCCGCCGCACGTTTCTGGCCAGCGCTGGCGCAGCCATCGCTGGTCTGGCGCTCTGGCAATGGAAAAAGCCCGCGCTCCTGGAAGCCGCGCCAGCCGCGGGCGGCGAGCCCAAAGAAGTTACGGTCGTTCTTTTTTCCGATGCCGGGCAGCGAATGAAGCCGGTCCGTGTCGCCAGGGTGGTGAAGACCGAAGAAGAGTGGCGCAAGCAGCTTTCAAGCAATGCGTTCGAGATTACGCGCCACGCCGACACCGAAATCGCATACTCCGGAAAATACTGGAATCTGCACGACAGGGGAATCTTCCGCTGCATCTGCTGCGACAACGCGCTGTTTGATTCCGCCACCAAGTTCGAGTCGGGTACGGGATGGCCCAGCTTCTGGGCGCCCATCGCGGCCGAGAACGTAACCGAAATCCGCGACACCACCTTCGGCATGACCCGCACGGCGATTGCTTGCACCGAGTGCGACGGTCACCTCGGCCACGTTTTCGACGATGGACCCGAGCCCACGCATCTCCGCTACTGCATGAATTCCGCCGCGCTGCGCTTTGTAAAGCAGAGCTAGCGGCGCGTAGAATCGGATCATGAATTCCGCCTTGCCCGTTTTCCGCGAATCCACCGCCGTCGAAAAAATCTTCAATCGAGTTTTCGGGTTTCTGGTCGGTCTGGGACTGGGGTTCTCGCACAGCTACCTGCTCGAGGTCCGCGGGCGAAAATCTGGCAAGGTCTACTCCACGCCAGTCGATCTCCTGGAACTGAACGGCGCGCGTTACCTGGTGGCTCCTCGCGGAAGAACGCAATGGGTACGTAATGCCGAAGCAGCCGGAGAAATCATGCTGAAGAAGGGGAGCACACGGCAGAAATACCGCCTGCGTCCGATTCCCGACGCCGAGAAGCCTCCTATCCTGAAGGCCTACCTCGACAGCTTCAAGCGCGAAGTGCAGACCTACTTTCCCGTGGTTGCGGGGTCCCCGCTCGAAGCGTTCACTGAACTGTCCCCGGTCTATCCTGCGTTCGAGCTTTTGGCAGTGTGACCGCACGCTCCCCCGACCGCGGCCCCATCACTCGGTTCAAGTTCCGGCGACGAAGAAGTTTGATTCGGGCTTGGCGTTGATTCTTGCTCCGGCCGCGCTGGCGGTTACGTCTTGTACAAACTCGCGCCGGCGTTCGGGGCCTTTGCGCTCGACCACGCGGACTCGACGGGCGGGCATGTTGCTGGGCTCGAGGCTGACGATGCGCCCCTCGCGCACCTGAATCTGGGAGCGGAACCAGTCGGTGCGGTACATGCGGCCGGCGGCGTAGAACGTCATGGATGCGGCGACCGGGCCCTCGAATTCCGTTCCCGTGCAGGCCAGAATGCGGCGGCCCATTTCCTGCGTCCAGGTCATGCCGCCGACCAGGGGATCGTTGAGGCGGCAGCGCTCGAAGGGCATGGCGTGCGAGATTTTGCGCAACTGCAGCAACTGCAGCAGCACGGACGTTTTCGCCAGATTGGTGACGATGATTCGGGCTTCGGTAGCGGAGACGCGCTCCATCTTGATGTGCAGGTCGGGCGACCACTCGCGCTCGAATTCTTCGCGGGCCAGGGCCAGGCCTTTATCCGTGGCCTCCACGTAGCGCAGCGTGGCGCGGGCGAGAATCACGCTGAAAAAAGTGGTGACAATGGTCGCAAGGACCGGGATGTAGTTGATCAGCGTGGAGAAAGGGATGCGGAACGAGTTGGCCAACGGTATGTGCATAGAGGCGCACGGCTCCTGCGGGCTGGGACTCGAACTAGTGGACGATTCGCATGAGTCTAGCCAGAGGCAGGCCGGGGCTCCAGATGCGCATGGTGGGGGGCGGGTAACCGGCACGGGGCAGGGACTTTGGTAACCTGACCTCGGACCTCAGACGTCGGCGAACCTGAACCTTCATGAGGCGATGGTCACGATGAAGCTCTGCGATTGCCCGCTACCGCGACCCTGGTCTGAGGTCTGAGGTCTGAGATCTGACGCCAAGGTCCGAGGTCCAAGGTCTGACGCCCGCACTACTCCAGTACGCTGTCGTCGAGCTTCTTCTTGCCCCAGTCGGTGGCGGCTTGCACGAAGGCGAGGACCACAGGGTGCGGCTTTTTCTCGGTGGAAGAGAGTTGCGGCTGAAAGAGCGTGGCCAGGAAAAACCGGTGGGTGGGCGATTCGATGGCACGGATCTCGCCCTGCGCTCCGCGCGCGACCACGGGAAATCCGGCTTCCATGGCGGCCCATTCGTAGTCGGGATTGATTTCGAAGTTGCAGAAGAATTCCTCGGTCGCAGTTTCCTGCGCTTTGCCGTAGAACGATTGCAGGTAGGAGCCGGGGCGCAGGCGAATCTCAGGAACCGCGCCCGAAAGCTTAGGGTCCTCACCCTTGCGGTCGGCCACAGCACAGGCCACGGGATAAATGATGATGTTCTTGGAGCCCGAATTATTTTCCGCGCTGTCGGCGTCCGCGATGCGGAGGACGTTGCGGGCGAATTCGATGAAGGCGTACTGGAATCCGCCGCAAGTGCCGAGGAAGGGCCAGTCGCGGCGGCGGGCGAACTCGATGCCCTTGAGCATGCCGTCGAAACTTTTGTAGGGGCTGCCGGGCGCGGCCCACAGGCCATCGAAAGATTCCAGGGTCTGCTCGGCGTTGGCGGCGGTGAGCGACGGAGTCGGCACCCACTGGGATTCGACCGTCAATTTGAGCTTACGGGCGGCGTGCTGCAGGGCGTCATTGGTGGCGTGGTGTGAGCGGAAATCGGCATTGAAGTCGCCTAGGATTCCGATGCGGACGGCGTCGCTCACGGGTTGATTGTACTAGAGGAACAAAGCAGGCCGGCCGCATGGGCGCGTATCAAGTTAGGGGCGGGTTGCGGCCGAGCGAACCTAGAACAGATTCTTAACGCCCAGAAGGAAGTAGAGGCTCAGCAGCACGAGAACAGGGCCGCCCCAGATCATCAACGTGCACTTCCATCCCAGGGAGCGGGCGACTTCCTGCCGGCTCCGCCAGGAGATCAGGAACGCTTTATTGTTGGTGCCCTTCATCAGCACCACCGGGGGATGCGGATCGAAAGTCGACGCTGCGGAGCTGGCGGCGGAAGCAGCGTCTGCGCTGGAGCCGTTGCCGCCGCGCATGGCCGTTGCTGGGTCGGCGAGAACCTGCAGGCTGCCGGATGCGGTTACGCCTGTAGCGGCCCAGGCGGTCGGGCTGGCGATGGCCGCCTTCAGCAGTGCGGCGGCGATTTTTTGTTGCTGAGTCATGTCCGAGATCTTCGTGGGACCTGATGTAGGAGACAGGCGAATGACCTCATGGGCCTGAGTTGCGGATGGGGCCGCGAGGCGCTGGACCGGAGAGCCGGTCTGAAACGCTTCCCGGCCGCTGCTTGCGGCAAACGAAAGCGCATCGAGCGACAGCGAGAATCCATGCGGGGAAAACGAGCTGATGGTCTCGGCATCCTGAATCGGCTGAGGGCCGACTTCGATGCCGGGATTGTCGCCCAGCGAACCCAGGATGAACAGCGAATTCTTAGGCTTGATACAACGCTCTTCCACCTTGATCTTGTTGCTGGTGAAAATCCCGTGGCGTGACAAAAAGCTGTGTACATTCGGAGGCGCGGAATTCTTGATGGTAAAAAAAGAGTCGCAGAATTCCTGCTCGAAATCGCAATGCAGATCAAGATCGGCGCCGCGCGGGTCCACCAGAACGCGTCCCGTGTTGTCGTCAATGAAAAATGGAACGTGCATGGTTTCGCCGGCGATCTTGACCCATCGCTTGTTCTTGCCCTCCTGTCTCCACTCCCAGACCAGCGTGCGGTAGTAGTAACAGGAGCGGCCCGTGATGGGCGCGGCCATGGTGTAAGGGCCGACGGCTTGTCCGCTGACTTCGACCATGCCCATGGAGGCGCTGCGAATCTTGGAGAACGGCGTATCGAGGATGAGCCGGCGCCGCAGCAACAGACGAAATCCTTTGACGAAGATAAAGATGCCGGCGCACAAGCCGACCAGGCAATAAAGCATCAGGCCGTGGGGGTCTGGGGCGCGCTCAATGAGGATCGAAAGGGTCACCGATGGGTCCGTTGGGGTGTCGACACGCCTCCCCGCAGATAGGCTAGCGAATGCAGCAGCCACGAGGCAGCAGGAAACGGCGGGTTACTCTTACGTTGGTAATGACTGGGATTGCGCAGGAAACTGCATCTGGCGGCGGATCTCTTACCCGCCAGCCTTCAATTCCGTGAGCACCTGTTTGGCGATTTCTTTTAGCGTTTCGAAAACGCCGACGCCCTGGAAGGCGACCGCTTCCACGATGGCTTCGTTTTTCTTGCGCAGTTCGGTGGCCAGCAGATCGACGGGAAGAATGTTGGGCAGGTCGCGCTTGTTCAACTGCAGCACGTAGGGAATCTTGTTGAAGTCGTAGCCGTGCTCTTTCAGGTTCGACATCAGGTTATCGAGCGCCTCGACGTTGGCGTCCATGCGCTGTTCCTGGGAGTCGGCAACGAAGACGATGCCGTCCACGCCGCGCAGAATCAGCTTTCGGCTGGCATCGTAAAACACCTGGCCGGGCACGGTGTAGAGATGAATGCGGGTCTTGAAGCCGCGCACATTTCCCAGGTCGAGCGGCAGAAAGTCGAAGAACAGAGTTCGCTCGGTTTCGGTGGCCAGCGAGATCATCTTGCCCTTCTGCTGGTCCGCGGTTTTCTGGTAGATCACCTGCAGATTCGTGGTCTTGCCGCCCAGTCCGGCGCCATAGTACACGATCTTGCAATTGATCTCGCGGGCTGCGAAGTTGATGAAACTCAAGGCTTTCCTCAAATGCGGGCATACCCTCGCAGGCGGCCGCGCACACTCATGTCCTTATGGAGGCTCGGGGTCTTTATATCATACGGAGGGTGCCGAACGCAGGTTACTCAGGTGACCCCCCGCCGACCGAGGCATCACTTTTGGGAAAGTCTCTATGGACTCGAACCGCATTAGTGGGACGACGGCATCGAATAATAGCCATCCTTGGCGGAAACCTTCAGCCCTTTCTTGTGCACCAGCACTTCCACGCTGCGGTAGGGCGAATTGCCGGTCACAGGCTTGGGGCTATAGCCCAAGGTGTATTGATTCCGCGCTTCGGAGGTGATCTCCGCATACGCGCCTTCGATGGCATTGCGGGAAAGTTCGGGAAGCGGATCCCCACCGCAGGTGGCGCGAACGAATTTCGCCAGGTTGTTGGTGCGGCCCTGGTCGGGCAGATGGAATTTTTCGATCTGCCGGAAAACCGGCAAGGCCCCGCTGTCCACCACCACCGCCCGCACCTGAATATCCCGGCTCTGCAGCAGGTGCAGCACTCCGGTGTAACTGGCCCGGCTGCCTAATTCCCGCCCATCACTGATCACGAAGATTACTTTGCGGCGGGCTCGGTCGCGTTTGCTCAGGTCGACCGCCGCCCGCAGGATGGCGTCATTCAAAACATGCGATTCGCGTTCCGGCGTATAAGTTTGCGCGGGCCCTCCGCCTACGGGAAGGCCACTGATCGTAGGGCCTTCCGGTCCGAGTGGTCCACCCATCACGGGCGGGCCATTATTGTGACCGCGCACCATTTTCATTTCGTCCAGCGCCGCGGTCAGGCGCTCGGGCCTGCCCGTGAAGTCGATGACCTGGCTGACCGTGCTGCTGTAGGTATAGAGCGCGACTTCATCGTATGGACCAAAGGCTCCGGCGAGCGCGGAGTAGGTCTCATTCACCTTCTGCAGCGCTACGTCGGCCATGCCCACGTCAATGACGACTGCGACCGAGAGCTCAAAAGGATCGCTGGTGAAGAAGGTCAGGGTCTGCGGCTGGCCGTTTTCGAGCACGGTGAAATCTTTGGGGCCTAAACCATCCACGGGGCGCCCGTCGGCAGTTTTCACCATCACGGGAACCTGCACGAAGTTCGTGACGGACCGGATCTTGTAAAGACCTTCCGCGGGGTTGATCTGATTTCTGGGTGTGCTGGTGGGCGCAACGGTTTGAGCCGGAGGCAGGGAGGGCGCGGCTTTTTCCTGATCCTGCTGCGAATTCTGGCCGGACCGCGGGGCGTCGCCCGGAAACGGATTCGCGTCGTTCTTGGGGCTACCGGGCGGCGTCGCAGGAAACGTTTCCCTGGGAGGCGGCTGGACGGTCGAGGGCGCATCCGGAATATCCTGCGCCGCTTGGGAACTGGCCGGCGGCGGCTGTGTCTGGCTATTGCCGGACTGGGCTTGCACAGCCGGAATTCCCAGGGTGCCCGTAAGAATGCTTGTGATGGCCAGCGCCATGAGCGCTGCTCCGAAGGGGCTTCGCGATGATTTCTTTTCGTTCGCCGTCGCCATTGGTCTATCCGTTCCGCGAAAAAAACTGTCTTTCCCTTGTAAGATGCCCAAACCGCCCTGTTTGGTGCATCTAAAGCTTCAGGACTAGACTAACACCAACTGATTAACATTAACTAAGACACCGCGAGAGAATCCCAGAATGCCGAAGCTTCCCGTTTCCCAGCGCAGAATCCTGGCCCTAGTGGCCCTGGCTGCCGTGTGCGCGGCAGCCCCCTTCAGCATGGCGCAGCAGTCGTCTCCACCAACCCCA
>Ga0302324_100004366_pt1 | contig 31330 bp, 27 predicted proteins | sample Palsa_T0_1_FD_201949 | JGI IMG/M metagenome (GOLD analysis project Ga0302324, IMG submission 201949) | Peat permafrost microbial communities from Stordalen Mire near Abisko, Sweden - Palsa_T0_1 | ecosystem: Environmental > Terrestrial > Soil > Palsa > Peat permafrost | place: Sweden: Abisko... | reverse complement strand
TGTAGGCAATCGAATTCTTCCAGCGCGGCGTGGAAAAAATGTGCCGCATGCCGCGCAGATCGCCCTCGCCTTCTTCGCCCACATTACCGATAAACACAAACGGCAGCGCGTGCCCCAGCCGAACCACTCGCAGCAGCGCGGCAATCCCCAGCATCGCCGTCACGCCCGCGCCGTTGTCGGAAACTCCCGGCCCATACAGCCGGCTGCCCTGCTGCCGGATGTTGAGCGGAGTGTTCGTGGGAAATACGGTATCGATGTGCGCGCTCAGCGCCACATACCGCTGCCCAAATCCAGATTCCATGAACCCGAACCCCGGATGCACGCCAAACACGTTGCCCACATCGTCAATGCGAACATCGTCGAGTCCGGCTTCGCGAAAGCGCTCCGCCAGCCACGCTCCGCGCGCCGACTCCCCAAACGGAGGGGCTGCAATCCGCGCCATCTCCATCTGCCACTGCGCCAGTTGCGGCTCCTGCGTCCGCAGCCAGTTGTAAGCCGACCGCACCTCCGGCGAAGCCGCCAGCCGCGCCACTTCCTGCTGCACCGCGGGAGTAACCTGCGGCATGTCCGCGCGTGGGGGAGTAGGGCTCATTGGAAGTTATGCGTCATCTTACAACGCGCGGCAAGGGGAAGGGATGGACGAGGGCGAGACGGCGTTACAGGGCGGGGACGCGTGCGGCTACGCCAGCCGGCTCTCCACGTATCCCGCTCTCCGTTCCACCACCACCACCAGCTTCTTCGTCGCAGGAACCTCGATACCATGGCGGCGAGCGCCGCGCAGGATCGGTCCCGCAATAGCGTCTAGCTCCGGAGTCTTGAGCTGTTCGACATCCTTCTGCATGGAGCTGCGCATGGTCGCCGGCATCGCCTTCACCCCAGCGAGGACCGCTTCTGGATCCACCTTGGCGCCTTCGGCGACGGCAACACTGCACGCTTCCCGAACACAAGCCTCGCCCAAACTCCGCCACTGCGGATCGGAAAGAATCTCGCCGACAGTTTTATTCGCCGCGGTTGTAGCCAGCGCAAAGGGCGCGAGAAACACCAGCTTGCCCCACATCAGCGTCGGCTCATCGTCGATGAATTGGCAGGTAAAACCGATTTTCTGAAGCTGATCGACAGTGCTCCCAAGCAACGCGCGCCCCGCCGACGACACATTAAGACGGGCAAACGGAGACCGATGAACGATGTGTCCCGGGCTGACACGCTCGGTTTCAACCGCAATCGTCGCCGGAATCACCCGGCCCGAGCCGTACCGGGCGCGGAGCAAAGCGACGTGGTCAATGCCATTGAGCAACGGAACGATTGCTGTTACCGCATCAGGATTTCCGATGGCGCTCAGTGCCGGCTCCAACTGCGCGGCCTTTACCGCAATCCAAAGCGCGTCGACTGGAGGAACTTCCGCAACGACGGCGACCTCCACCTCGAAATTGCCGAAAGCACTTTCCAAACGAAGTCGTCTGGGATATTGCGCAAGCACCTCCCGCCGCACGACCAAAGTGACGGACGCTCCGGAATGCGCGAGACTTGCGCCCATCAGGCCGCCAACGCCGCCGGCCCCCAGAATCGCATGTCGCATTGGTTTTGAAATGGTTTCGTGCATCGGGATCAACCCTCCTTTACGGCCGCCGACAAGCACTCCGCAACCTCGGCATCGCTCAGCGTGTGGTCGCTGGCTTTGGCGCGTTGGTAGATGCGATCCACCAAATCGTCGGTCGCTGGAATGCCGCGCCGCTCCAACCAGAACAGCACATTCGACTTGCCGCTCATCGGACCGATGTCGATGATCTGCTCCAGCCCGAAGACATGCGAAGGCACGCCCGAGTAAACCGTATTGGCAAGCACCACGTCGTTCTTGCGATAAGCCTTGATAATCGCCGCCGCATGCACGCCCGTGGCCGTGCGAAACGCATCGTCGCCCACCACCGGATAGTTCGCCGGAATCGGCACGCCCGTGGCCCGCGAAACCGCCTGGCAATAAGGCTTCAGCTTGGTGAGATCCTGCTCGGCCCAGGGCGCAATGCCCATCAGCTTCAGATTCACCAGCATCTGATCCATCTGCGTATTGCCCACGCGCTCGCCCAGTCCGATCGCGCACGCGTGAACGCAATTCGCCCCAGCGATCAGCGCCGCGATCGAATTGGCAATCGCCAGTCCGCGATCGCTGTGCCCGTGCCAGTCCACGCGAATGTTCTCGCCCGAGGGTTTCACCACTTCCTCAATCACGAATCGCACCAGCGCCAGCGCGCCCATGGGCGTAGCATGCCCGGCAGTGTCGCAGATCACGATGGCCCGGGCGCCGCAGCGAATCGCCGTCGAATACAGCCGTTTCACGGTGTCCGGATCGCAGCGGCTCGTGTCCTCGGTAACGTACATGACGTCGAGGCCCAACGAAACCGCGTACTTCACGGCCTTCTCCGTGGTCTGCAAAAGAAAATCGTCGGTCCATCCCTCAGTAAAGCGGCGAATGGGGCTGGATCCAATGAAGGTTGCGGCCTCGATGCGCAGCCCCGTTTTCTGCACCATGTCGGCAATGGGACGAATATCGTTCTCATGCGTGCGCGCCGCGCAGTTGGCGCGAATCTTCATCTTGTGCGCGACGATTTCCCGCGCCAACGCCGTCCCGTGCTCGACCGCGCGCGATCCCGCGCCCGGCAACCCAAGGTCGAGCGAGTCGATCCCAAGCGCCTCCATCAGATGAAGAATCTCAATCTTTTCCGGAATTGAGGGGTCGCGCACCGAAGGCGACTGCAGTCCATCGCGCAGGCTTTCGTCATTGAGCTGCACCGGTCCCGGCGGCTTCAGTCCCGGCGGATGATTGTTGTTCCAGTCGTAGATCAGTTCGGAGTTGTTCATGGTCTCGTGCCTGCTACCGAGTCAACCCGCGGGTCTCTCCGGCTCGATACCAGGTACTCGTTACTATTTTCCTTTTTCCTTCGGCGGCAGCGTCAACCCGAACACCGAAATCATCCCTTGCCCGGCGACGTTCACTTTGGCTTCCGCGGGATTCGGCAAATACAGCGTTTGGCAGTGTTCGCAGCGGTAGACCTCGGCATCGGGTCCCCATGCCTTTTCGGCGTCGCCGCAGGCCTGCTCGATTACGTCGGTGGTGTAGAACCAGCGTTTCAAATGGCCGCCGCAGAATTTGCCTTTCTCATTTTTCTCGTTGCAGGCGCGCTGCCCTGCCTTCTTGATCTTCACCTTGTGATGGGGAAGCTGCGGAGCAGTTTGCGGGCCTGAAGTGGTGATTTCGCCAGTCGCCAAAGCGCTTACCCTCCTTCGGGCGGCGCTCGCGCCGCCGGATTCGGCGTTACGAGCGTCATTGTACTCGAACGCGAAAGATGAGGCCAAAGCTCGGGATGTCGTATGCTAGGTCTGTTCTCGTGGCCGGTGATCGATCGCCAGAAATGGGTGCCCTATGAACCATGAGCCTTTTCGCTCGCAAAAGACCTTCCTGACTGGCGCGGCCATTCTTCTTCCCCTCGCGCTTCTGCTCGGCCCAACCAGCGCCCAGACAGCGCCGAAGAACGGTGCTCGAACCGATGTTCGAGACAGCGTTGCGGCCAAGGTGCAGCAGGAACTGGTCCGCACCGAAACCGGCTTTTTCGAAGCCTGGAAGACGAAAGACCAGGCCTATTTCCGCGAGCACATGTCGGAGAACGGAGTTTTCTGGGGTGAGAACGGCACGGTGTCCCGCGACCAGCAACTCACCGAGGAGCAAACTTCCGGGAAAACCTGCACCTTGGAAGGCTACGGTCTGTCCGACTTCGGAGCGCTCCCGCTCGCCAGCGGGGCCTACCTGCTTACCTACAAGGCCGAGCAGTACGCTACCTGCAGTGGAGAAAAGGCTCCGGTCCACATGAACGGTAGTTCGATCTACATTCTCAAGGCCGGCCACTGGCAGGCCGTTTACCGCGCAGAAGTGCCGCTGAAGAATCAGAGCTAAGGAATCAAAGCCGAGGAACCTCGTGATCACAATTGTTTCGGGACTGCCGCGTTCGGGCACTTCGCTGATGATGCAGATGCTCGGGGCGGGCGGAATGCCCATCCTCTCTGATGGTGGACGCCCAGGCAGACGTGGACAATCCGCGAGGCTATCTGGAGTGGGAGCGCATCAAGCAGCTCCCCAAAGACCGGAGCATTATTGCCAAAGCGGAGGGCAAGGCGGTGACGGCAAGGCGGTGAAGGTGATCTCGCGTCTCTTGCTTTCGCTTCCCGGGAGGCATTGCGGGATGCCGAGGGCATCGGGCAGAAACTAAGCGACTTTCTGGAAATCGGTTTGCACCTGGAAGCGCTGGCCCGCCAGGTCGACGCGACGCTCTACCGGAAACCGCTCCCGATGATTTTTGGATGATGATCTTTGGATGATGATCTTCGGAAGATGACCCCTGCACCCTGATCCGAAGTCGTGTTTTCAGAATTCCAACTTTGGATTGGCTTGATCTCTGCCCACGCGTCCCGTTGTGATCTCGGCCTTGTAGAAGTTCTCGGCCTTCAGCGGATCTCCCGCCAGGCGCCGCAGCATGGCGATCTGTCCGACGTGAGTGAGCGCGTCGGCAATGGGGCCCTGAAGGAGTTTTTCGAGCGGAGCGTCGACCGGCTCACGCGAAGCCAGGAAATCGTCGAACTTTTTCAGCGCCGCAAAGAAGCGCTCGACCTCCTTGTCCCAAGGCAGCGGATTGGAGTCATGCCATTCGCGTTTTCCATTAGCCATCGAGAGCGCCCAATCCATAAGGTCGCCCAGGTGCGCGAGAATCTGTGCCGGCGCTCGCACCCCTTCGTGGGCGCGAAACAGGGCAAAGCCTTCGGGGGCGTTGCGCACGGCCTTCGCTCCGCGATAAGCCACGGTGGCCAGGGAGTGACGCAGCAATTCGCGGGTTGGATCTGAATGGGAAGAATCGCTCATGGATCTCCTTTCGGTTCTCGGTTCTCAGTTCTCCATCGCTCACTACCTCGTACTCGCAACTCGGTACTCACTCACAACTGCTGGCGCCCCACCACGCCCGCCGCGCGCAGCGCTCCGCGCAGGCGTTCGGCTAATCCTCGGGCAAACTGAAGATCGAGAAACCCTTCCATCTGCGGGGAAAAACGCGCGCCGTACCGATACCACCAGACTTTCTTCATTCGAGGTATGAGGTCCACATCCAAATGCTTCAGCCGCACCATCTCTTCCAAGCCAAAGCGTCCATGCGTCCGGCCCAGGCCGCTCGACTTTACCCCTCCATGCGGAGCCTCGCTGATGCCGAAACAGGAAAGCACATCATTCACCATGACGGTGCCTGCCTGGATGCGGCGGGCCAGCCCTTCTCCGCGCTGCCTGCTGCGAGTCCACACGCTTGCGGCCAAGCCGAATTCCGAATCGTTCGCCAACTGCACGGCGTCCTCGTCGCTGTCGAATGCCATGACCGGAAGCACCGGGCCGAATGTTTCCTCGCGCAGGATACGCATTTCGTGCGTCACATCAGCCAGCACCGTCGGCTTATAAAAATTCTTCCCCAGCTCGGGTAAGCGGGATCCTCCGACCAGAACCTGCGCCCCGCGCGCCACGGCATCTTCCACCTGCGCCTCCACCATCTGCAACTGGCGCTCGTGGATCATCGGGCCAACATCGGTCTCGCGGTCCAGCCCGTGTCCCACGCGCAGTTTGTTTGTCTTCTCCACGCAGGCGCCAAGAAACGCTTTATGCAGACTGCGATGCACGTAACAGCGCTCCACGGAGAGGCACGCTTGCCCCGCGTTGACGAACGCCCCCCACACCGCCGCGCTCGAAGCCACGTCCACATCGGCATCGTCGAGCACCAGCATGGGATCCTTCCCGCCCAACTCCAGCACGACCGGCAGCAGCCGTTCGGCCGCGGCAGCTGCAATTCGCTTGCCCGTGGCCACACCGCCGGTAAATACCAGCTTGTCGATCCCTGGCTTACCCCGCGAATGAAGTAGCGCCGCTCCGGTTGCGCCATCACCCACTACGACCTGAAAAACATCTTTGGGCGCGCCCGCCGCCTGCAGCAGCGCCTCCAGTTGCAGCGCCATGAGAGATGTAAGTTCGGAGGGCTTCAGCACCACCGCATTCCCCGCCACGAGTGCGGCGAGTGTCTCCGTCGCAGGAATCGAAAACGGATAATTCCACGGCGAAATGATGGCCACCACGCCGTAAGGCTCGCGCACCAGCCGTCCGCTCTTGAGCTTGGTGGCAAGACTTCCATGCGGAAGCGGCTGGTCGCGCAACAGGCGATAGGCGTTCTCAATCAAGAACCGCGCCGCATCGAGTACCACCAGCACTTCGGTGGTCAGAGCTTCGGCCACCGGTTTGCCCGTCTCGCAGGTGATGGCCTCGGCGACTTCCGATTTCTTCTCGAGCAGCCGGCGCTGAAACTCACGGAGCACGGCGATCCGCCTGCGCACGCCGATCCCAGCCCACGCCGTCTGGGCCACGCGCGCCCGCGCCACAGCCCCATCCACTTCACTCTGGCCCGCGCATTCCAATTCGCGCAGAACCTCGCCCGTCGCCGGATTCACGCTTGCAACCTTGCGCGCCGTGATCTGAAGATCAGTAGCCATAATTCAGGATGCCGCAGAAACTGCGTCTTGTCCCCCGGCCGTCCACTCTCATCCTGCGGGCGATGTTTCGACCCGACCGCCGTTCAGTACTCCACATTCACCAAATACAATCCGCTGGCCGGCGCGGTCGCTCCCGCGGCCGAGCGATTGCGCGCCTGTAGGATTCGCGTGACATCCTCGGCCCGCAGAGTTCCTTTGCCTACAAGAATAAACGTTCCCACCAAGTTGCGAACCATATGGTGCAGAAAGCCCGATCCCCGAACCGTGTAGACAAACTCGTCTCCCTGCCGTTCCCAGCTCGAAGAAAAAATCTCCCGCAGATTCGACATCAGTTTACCTTCCCGCCCCCGCTCCGGATCAACCGCAGCAAACGAGGAGAAGTCGTGTTCGCCTTCTACCAGTCCGGCCGCCCGCACCATCGCCTGCTCATCGAGCGGAAATGGATAGTGCCACAGATACCTGGCCAAGAAAGGTGGACAAATCGCTGCGCGATAGATCCGGTAGCGGTAAATCTTCCCTCGCGCCGACTTGCGCGCATGAAAATCCGGCGCAGCCTCCTCGGCTTCGAGAACCCGCACTGACGCTGGCAAGATATCATTCAGCGCCTTCACGAAATTCGCTGCCGGGACCGAGGATTCCGTGGCAAAGCTCGCCACCTGCGCCAGCGCGTGTACTCCTGCGTCCGTCCTTCCCGAACCCTGGGGCAATACTTTTTCGCCGGTGATTCGTCCAATGGCTGAAGCGAGTGTGCCCTGCACGCTCACGGCATCGGGCTGCACCTGCCACCCCGCAAATTCCGATCCGTCATAGGCGAGAATCAGTTTGAGATTGCGCATGCGATCTTCGAGTCCCGCACCCGCGCCGCTTCATCCAAGTCATTTCATGCGTCAGATGCGTGCGCGCAACGCTGTGATTCCTCTCCGCGGGGAGAGACTCGGCCATCGCCAGCACTTTATCAGTTTCAACTCCAGAGCCGCTCGAGCTGGAGCGCTCGAAGGGGGCGGCCACGTCGGATATACTGAGGCTTTTCACCGAACTTTCGTCTCGCTCTGGTTTTTCAGGTGCTTTTCCGGAACTCCGATACCGCCGGTTCCGTACCAAGATCTGGGTAGAACTTTCGGTTTGAATGAATCCGGCTGTCTCAGGCTACCACCAGGCTTTGTTGCACGGTCTTAACAAACTATCTTAACCAACTGGTCCTAACCAACTGTTTTTAACCACGGAGATGAGTAGATGCCAATCGCACGCTTAAAATCGACCATCCGGTCGGTCACCGCCGCCATCTTATTCGGAACGCTGACGATAGCAAGCTGGGGCCAGGAGGCTCCCGCTGCACCCGTCCCGCAAAACACCCCGGAAACGCGGCCCCTGCCTGTCCTCAATTATTCCCAGCCGGTATCGCATTTTCCCAACCCGATCGCCCCCTACACAGCGCGGCACCTGGCAGCGCCGAATCTGGCCAACACCGGGCGCATCGACCAACTCATGCACGAGGGCAAGCTTTACCTGTCGCTCAACGACGCCATCGCCCTCGCGCTCGAGAACAACCTGGATATCGCCATCGCCCGTTACAACCTGAACATCGCCGATACCGACGTGCTGCGCGCGAAAGCCGGCGCTGCGACTCTCGGCGTGAACACTGGTGTGGTGCAGAACACGCCCGGTGGGGGCGTGCTCGGCCTCGGCGGCCAAGTCGGGTCCGGTACGGGCGGCACCACCCTGGGTGCAGGCGGGGCAGGGGCGGGCGCGGGCGGTCTGGTCGGCTCCACGCTCGGCCTCGGTCCGATCATCACCAGCTTCGACCCGGTTCTCTCCGGGACGCTGCAGGAGGATCGTTTTCATATCCTCCCGTCCAGTACGTTTACTCCCGAATCTCCTCAGAACACCACCACCGGCAACTTCTCTTATCAGCAGGGTTTCACTTGGGGAACCAATCTGCTAGTGGGCTTCAACAACACCCGCATCGCGACTGGGGACGCCCCTTTCACCACGCTCAGTCCGCAACTCAACTCCAGTTTCAAGTTCCAACTCACGCAGCATCTGCTGCAGGGATTCGGCTTCGCCGCCAACAATCGTTTCATCCGGATCGCCAAGAACGATCGTGAACTTTCTGACGTGGCCTTCCGGCTGCAAGTCATTACCACGGTCAATCAGATCCAGACCATGTATTGGGATCTGGTCTACGCCTACGAAAACGCTCGGGTACAGAAAGAATCGCTGGCGTTCGCCGAGAAGACATTGTCCGACACGAAGAAGCAAGTGGAAATCGGCAGCCTGGCGCCCATCGAAGTCGTGCGCGCGCAGAGCACCGTCGCTCAGGATCAGCAAGCGTTAACGGTTGCTCTGACCAACCTGGAGTTGGAGCAATTGCTCATGAAGAACGCGCTCAGCCGCACCCTGCGCGATCAAGTTCTGGCAGGAGCCGATGTGATTCCAACCTCGACCATGGAGCTTCCGGCGAATGAACCCGTCCAGCCCACGCAGGATCTGATCGCCGATTCTCTTCGCCATCGCGCCGACCTGGTGGAGTCCCGTATCCAGCTCAACACGTCTGAGATCAGCAACAAGGCGGTGCGCAGTGCCCTGTTACCGACGCTGGACCTGTTTGCTTACTACGGTGGCACAGGGTTGGGGGGGGTGCAAAACCCAACAAATCTTTGTTCGAACCAGCCGGTGGCCGAGCAGGCCGAGGGGTTTTGCGCTGGACCAAATGCCGCTTACAGTGGTGAGACCTTCATCTCTCCCGCTCCCACCCAAAACTACGGTGGCACCCTCAATCAACTCATCAACTCCGCCGCTTCCGACAAAGGCGTTGGACTCACTCTGAATATTCCGCTGCGTAACCGCGCCGCGCAAGCAGTTCAGATCCGATCGGAACTGGAATACCAGCAGGCCCAGATGCGCCTGCAGCAGATCGAAAACCAGATCAGCATCGAAGTCCGCAACGCCCAGTTCGGAGTCGAACAGAACCGCGCCAGTGTAGCCTCCGCCCAAGCCGCGGTGGACTATGCCAAGCAGTCGCTCGATGCGGAAGAGAAGAAATATCAGTTCGGCACCTCGACCACCACCCTGGTCCTGCAAACCCAGAGCGCGCTGGCCACGGCGGAGTCCACTTTGATGTCGGCCATGGCCGCCTACGAGAAGTCGCGCGTCGAACTCGACCGCGCGACCGGCGTCACCCTCGACCATGCTGGCGTCAGCATCGACGACGCTGCCAAGGGCCAGGTCACACGCCTGCCCAGCGTGCCCTACATCGCGCCGCGCAAAGATCTGCCGGTCATAACTCCGCCAGCGCAGCAACAGTAGCGACCGAAGTGCGCTCGTAGCGCCGCCTCCTTCCGATGTCGGCGCTACATCGCACTCTGATCTTCGGTATTGCTTTTTCTGATATTGCTTTTTCTAACGATTCTTTACAATCTGCATCCGCTTCCCCGCCTCCGTCCCGCTAAGATGGAGTGACGTTTCTATGTTTTCCGCATCCAACGTTCAAAATCTATATTGTCCTTTCAACACGGTGCATCACCGTTCCTATTCAAGGAGTTCAAGGAGACAAACCATGTCTTTGCCTTCGCCCCGAACGATCGCGGCCCACCGGCGCCACGCTCTGCTAGTGATCGTGATCATGACGGCCCTTTCCATCCTCGGCTGCATGCAGTTATCACCGCTTTTGCGCGGGCAGGATGTTCCCGCCGCCCCCATGCCGCAAACCGCACCCGCTTCTGCCCAGCCACAAGCGGTTCATTTGCAGGATTATTCCAAACCGCGCTCGGCCTTTCCTCATTTCTTGCAGCCCTACCAGCCGCAGGAGGTCGCGCAGCCGAACCTGGGCAATTCGCCGCGCATCGACTCGCTCATGCGTGACGGCAAGATTTATCTTTCGATTGACGACGCCGTCGCGCTCGCGCTGGAGAACAACCTTGATATCGACATCGCCCGCTACAACCTGAACATCGCCGACACCGACTACCTGCGCGCCAAATCGGGCGCCAACATTCTCGGCGTCAACGCCGGCATTGTGCAAAACACTCCGGGCGGAGGCGTGGGCGGCCTGGGAGGAACGGTCGGTTCCGGCACCGGAGGCACCACCGTCGCCCCCAGCGGCGTGGGCACGGGCACCAATGGCTTGGTCAGTTCTACGCTCGGCATCGGTTCGACCATCACCAGCTTCGACCCAGTCGTCACCAGCACCCTGCAGCTCGACAAGGACGACACTGAATCCACCGCCGCTCCCAGTCTCATCCCGGTGGTGGGACAGAACACCTACACGGCCAATTTCGCCTATACGCAAGGCTTTCAGTGGGGCACAGCTTTGTCCGTGGGATTCAACAATAGCCACATCGCCACCAACAACCCCGAAAGCCTGCTGACGCCCGAGGTGAGCTCGAACTTCCAGTTCAGGATCACGCAAAACCTGCTGCAGGGGTTCGGTTCGCTTCCCAACCTGCGTTTTATCCGCATCGCCAAGAACAACCGTGAAATCTCCGACGTCGCCTTCCGCCTGCAAATTATTACCACCGTCGATCAGATCGAAGACATGTATTGGGATTTGGTGTATGCCTACGAAAACGTGCGCGTACAGCAGGAAGCTCTTACCTATGCGCAGAAGGCGCTGACCGATACCAAGCAGCAGGCACAAGTCGGCACCGCTCCGCCCATTCAGGTGGCGAGCGCGCAGAGCACGGTCTCAACCGACGAGCAGAACCTGATCCTGGCCCAGAACAATCTGGAACTGGAAAAGTTGCTGGTGAAAAACGCGCTCAGCCGCAGCATCGAAGACCCGACTCTGGCCGAGGCCGACGTAATTCCCACCTCCACCATGCAGGTTCCCGAGCAAGAGGCGGTCGTCCCCATCCAGGATCTCATCACGGACGCCCTCGATCATCGTGCCGAACTGGCCGAATCGCGCATCGATCTCAATTCCCGCGACCTCAGCAGCAAAGCCGTTCGCAATGCCATGCTGCCCACGCTCGATGCCTTCGCTTATTACGGAGGATCGGGAGTGGGCGGGAACCTGGCGGTCCCGGCCTGCACCGTCACCGTAACCAGCGAGTGCTACGTAGCCCTTCCCCCGCCCTACGCCAACAGCAAAACCGTGGGCTACGGCGGGACTCTGAACCAGCTCGTGAACGCCACCGCTCCCGACAAAGGCGTCGGCCTCACGCTGAACATCCCACTGCGCAATCGCGAAGCTCAGGCCAATCAGGTGCGCGCGGAACTGGAATACCGCCAGGCCCAGGTGCGGCTGCATCAACTGGAGAATCAAGTGCGCATCGAAGTGCGCAACGCGCAGTTCGACGTAAAGCAGAACCGTGCCGCCGTGCAGGCAGCCCAATATGCGGTCGACTTCGCGCGCCAGACGCTCGACGCCGATCAGCAGAAGCTGAAAGTCGGACTCACCACTACAACCGCCATCCTGCAGGATGCTTCCGTCTTGACCACTTCTGAGTCGAATCTGGTTTCCGCCAAAGCTGCATACGAGAAGTCGCGCGTCGAACTTGATCGGGCCACGGGACTGCTGCTCGATCACTCCGGCATTGACATCGCCGACGCCACCCGCGGCCAGGTCAAGCGCCAGCCCAGAGTTCCCTACGTCATTCCGCGGCCGGACGCTCCGGCGGGAGGGCAGCCGGCACAACCCCAGGGAGGCCAACTTTAGTGCTGGCCTGGACAGTCGGCCTCGGCCGGGAGACAATTACAGAGATGATGAGGATCGCTTCTATTTTCGAGCGCAACAGGCTTAGCCGATCGGAGCGCCCGCATCCTTGCGACGTCTGTTCGTCGGCACGCGCCGCGCGTTTCGCCCAGCTCCTCTTGCTCGCGATCGGAGCCTGTTTGTGTTCTTGTCTCCTGCTTCGAGCGCAAACATCCGATTTCCAGGCCGGCGACGCGAACCAGTCGTGGCGGGTCACTCGCGACTCGCAGAGCGACCATCTGAATCCCACCCGTACTCGTGAAAGCCACACGCACAGCGGCAATCGCACGGTGGATAACCAATCGGTCGAGCGCCGCGGGGCCAACGGAGATTTCGAAGCCTATCAGGACATCGAAAAAACCACCGTGCAAGTCAATGCTACGACCGTGCGAACCACAACGCGCACCTACGGTCGCGATGCCGACGGAGCGAAAACACTGGTGCAGGTGACAGAAGAAGAAGCGCGTACTTTGCCTGGAGGCGGATCGAACTTGGTGCTGACGACCTCGAATCCCGACGCCGACGGCAATCTCCAGTTAGTTCAGCGCCAAGTCGAGGAGACGAAAAAGATCGGCAAGGATGTGGAGGAGACGAAAACGACCGTGATGCTTCCCAGCATCAACGGTGATCTTGCCCCCGCGATGAAGACCGAAGAGCGCCGCGAACGCAGCGCAAACGACACCGTGGTATCCCAAAAAACCACGTCACTTGCCGATGGCACCGGAAACTGGCAGGTCGGCGAAATACGGCAAGCCACGAGCCGGCAAGAGGGCAAGGAGCGCACCACGGAGGAGCGAATCTCCCGCCCAGACGGTGAGGGCAAGCTCCTCGAAATCTCGCGTACCGTGAGCAAGGCATCCGAGAGCGCGCCGGGAGAAAAGCGCGACACCGTGGAAACTTATTCCGTCGATGTCCCGGGATCGACCCGGGACGGCAGCCTGCACCTGGTCGAGCGCACAACGACTGCCCAAAGCACCAGTTCGACCGGTCAGCAAACCACCGCGCGGCAGGTGGAGCGCCCGGACCCCGGCGATCCGGGCGCCGGAGTGCGCGTGAGCATCCGGACCACCGACGCGGTGCGCCCTGGCTCTTCCGGCGCTCAGGCCACGCAGACCATTCAACTGCTGGACTCGAACGGCGATTTTGAAGTCGTCTCCGTGGACACCGCAAAGTCCGATAACACTCACGCGGTTCAGGTTCAGATCGCGCCTTCCGAAAAGCCGAAATAAGCTGAGGCGAAAGTGATTGGACGCCAGTCTGACCGCATCGCTCGAGGCCCGGCAAAGACCTGATAAACTCGCCCGTGATGCAACCACCGAACCAGGCTGCCATCCCGCGATCTGTCTTGTGGATGGTGCTGCTCTCGTTTGTTCTGCAGGTGGCCGGGATCGGAGTTTTCCGCCAGTACCGCACTCGCAGGGGAGAAGATAACTTCGGCTTCGGCTTTGAGATGGGCCGGGTTGGACGCTCCGTCGCTCTGGGGCGGGGGTTCAGCAGTCCCTACGAAGGCAATACCGGCCCGTCCGCCTGGGAACCTCCACTTTATCCCTACTTGATTGGCGGAGTCTTCAAGATTTTCGGCATCTACACTTACGCTTCGGCGTGGGTTCTGTTGTCGATCAACAGCCTCTTCGCCGCTCTCACCACTCTTCCTGTTTATTGGATCGCGCACAGGACTTTCGGCCCGCGGGTCGCCCTGTGGTCGGCGCGGACCTGGGCGCTGAATCCCTACGTCTGGTACTGGTCCATTCATTGGATATGGGACACGACCTTCACTCCGCTCGTGCTGGCGGTGATCTTTCTGGTCGCCCTCGAGATGGAGCAGTGGCCAGGTTGGCGGGGATGGGCGCTGTTTGGAGCGCTCTGGGGGGTGGGAGCGCTGGCCAATCCCACGATGCTGTCGTTTCTGCCATTCTGCGGGCTGTGGGTGTGGTGGCGGAGATACCGGCGCGGTCTGCGCTCGCTGGCCGGGGTCGTGCTTTGCTCGTTGGTATTTTTCCTGGTTCTTTCGCCCTGGCTGGTGCGCAACTATGAGGCGTTCGGCCGCCTTGTTTTTATTCGCGACGATTTCGGATTGCAGTTGCGTCTGGGCAACAACAAGCTGGCCGACGGCATCTCGATCGTCGCCCTGCAGCCTAATCTCAACAAACTGGAGCTTGAGAAATTTCAGCGGCTGGGCGAAATTGCTTACGAGGCCGATTGCAGGCGGCTGGCCTTCGATTGGATCCGCGCGCACCCGGGCCGATTCGCCGTCATCAGCCTGAAGCGCTTTTTCTATTACTGGAACGGCTTGCCCAGGCCGACGGACAGCGTTGTTCCGTGGGACTTTCGCAGTTCCCTTTTTCTGGCGTCGTCCGTGATGGCCGTCTGGGGATTGATGCGTGCGCTGCGGCAGAAACGGCCGGCGGCGTGGCTTTTCGCCGGACTCGTCGCCACCTATCCCACGATCTATTACTTCGTGTTCCCGCATGCCCGCTACCGCCATCCCATCGAACCCGAGTTGTTTATTCTGGTGGTGTTCCTGGCTTCGGAAGTTCGGAGCCGCACCCGAGTGGCTGAGGAGTCAATGGCTGGTTGATGATTGTAGATAGATGATGGATAAGCTAAGCCGTTTGAGTTTCAATCAGCGATCAACCATCAGCAATTCATTATGACAATTTCCGTGGCCATCGTGGCGATGGATGAAGAAGGAAACATTGGCCGCACGCTGGCCAGCGTCGGCTGGGCGGATGAAATCGTGCTCGTCGACTCGGGCTCGAAAGATCGCACCTGCGAGATCGCGCGCGCCCAGGGAGCGCGAGTCGAGGTCGAACCCTGGCGCGGTTACGTCGCTCAGAAGCAGTACGCCATCGATCTTTGCACGAAAGAGTGGGTGCTGCTCGTCGACGCCGACGAAGAGGTCAGTCCCGGACTGGCTGAAGAAATTCGCGCCGTGGTCGCTGGTGCAAGCCCGGTGAGCGGCTATTGGCTCCCGCGCAAGAATCTGTTCCTCGGCCGCTGGATGCGCCACGGCGGTTTTTACCCTGACCCCAAGCTGCGTCTGTTCCGCCGCGGGCAGGGATTCGTAACCGGGCACGATCCCCACGACCGCTGCGAACTGAAGCCGGGCGTAGCGGGAGACGCGCCGCAAACGACGCGCCAGTTCAAGAACCCGCTGGTGCACTACACCTATCCCAATCTGACCCTTTACCTCGGCCACATGAATCGCTATTCGTCACTGGGCGCCCAACTGGCGGTTGCCAAGGGGCACCGCAGCTTCAGTTTCATCAACATCGTTCTGCGTCCGTTGGCCACATTCGTCTACAACTATTTCTTCCGCCTGGGATTTCTCGACGGCCGCGAAGGGCTGCTGCTGCACCTGTATCACGCCGGCTACGTCTCGTGGAAATACGCCAAGGCTTGGGAACAATCTCGCGCCGGCCGTCGCCCGAACGGGTAGCCTGCTCACGTCCTTATCGCCGGCAGAGTCGAATGGGGGGAGAGCTTATGTACAAATCATGTTCTCCTACCGTTTACGCCCGTTGCACCCGATGGGGATTGACCGACCGGTCGTCCGGGGTGGAGATGCCGCCTTGCCCGCTGGCGCGCCCTTCCCTATTATCACAAGAGAACTCTGGGGTGCTCATGCCGGAAAAGAAGCCATCCAAGCCGCAAGTTGCTGAAAGTCCCATCGTCGACGTTTTTCGAAACCGCCACCCCTCCGCCGCAGAGAAAGACTGGGCCGAAAAAATCCTTGCGCCCACACTCGAAAAATCTCCCGAGCGACCGATCGGCGCTCCTACTGGCGTGAATCTCGACGAACACGGGCACGCCCGCTTCACCACGATTTCCGGCGTCCCCATTCGCCGCCTCTACACGCAGGCCGATCTCCCCGAGGACTGGAGCGAAGCCAAGTATCTTGGCTACCCCGGCACGCCTCCATTCACCCGCGGTATTCACGCCACCGGATATCGCGGCAAGCTCTACACCATGCGGCAGTTCTCCGGCTTCGCCTCGCCCGAGGAGACCAATCAGCGCTACAAATACTTGCTCGAGCACGGCGGCGGAGGACTTTCTGTGGCATTCGATTTGCCCACACTGATGGGCTACGACTCTGATCACGCAGCCAGCGAGGGCGAAGTGGGCAAGTGTGGCGTGGCGATCGACTCCCTCGAAGACATGGAAATTCTGTTTGGCGGCATCGATCTGGAGAAAACGACGGTCTCGATGACCATCAACTCGCCCGCATCGGTACTGTGGGCGATGTATCTGGTGGTGGCGGAGAAGCAGGGCGCAGACTGGAACAAGATTTCCGGCACGGTTCAGAACGACATCCTCAAGGAATACATCGCGCAGAAGGAATACATCTATCCGCCGGCGCCGTCGATGCGGCTGGTGATCGACACCTTCGAGTTCGGATCGAAGTTCACGCCGCGCTTCAACACGATTTCGATCAGCGGATATCACATTCGCGAGGCCGGTTCGACGGCTCTGCAGGAACTGGCGTTCACTTTGTACGACGGCATCGAGTACGTCGAGTGGGCGCAGCGGCGCGGACTCGATGTGGATGATTTCGGTCCGCGGCTCAGTTTCTTTTTCAACGCGCACAACGACTTCTTCGAGGAGATCGCCAAATATCGCGCCGCCCGCAAAATTTGGGGTCAAGTCATGCAAGAGCGGTTCGGGGCGAAGAACCAGCGCACCTGGCTGATGCGTTTTCACACCCAAACCGCGGGAGTATCTCTACCCGCGCAGCAGCCCATGAACAACATTGCGCGCGTGGCCCTGCAGGCTCTGGCTGCGGTGCTCGGCGGTACCCAGTCGCTGCACTGCGACTCTTATGACGAGGCGCTGGCGCTACCCACGGAAGAGGCCGCCCGCATTGCGCTGCGCACGCAGCAGATCATCGCTTATGAATCTGGAGTGACGCAGACGGTGGATCCGTTGGGCGGATCGTACTTCCTGGAAAACCTGACGCTCGAAATGGAAAAAGGTGCGTTCGACTACTTTGGCAAGATGGATGCGATGGGAGGCATGGTGAAAGCCATCGAGCGCGGCTTTCCGCAGAAGGAGATCGCCGAGGCCTCCTACCAGTTCCAGCGGGCCTCCGAGGCGAAGGAGAAGATCACTGTAGGCGTGAACGAGTTCGTGATCGACGAAGAATCGCCGCATATTCTCTACATCGACGAGACCGTCGCTCGGCAGCAGTCGGCCAAGCTGAAAGCCTTGCGCGCGCGGCGATCGAACGACCAAGTACGGCGCACGCTCGATGCCTTGAAGAGGGCTGCCGGCGAGGAACCGAAGGCGGGCACGAAGGGGAATGTTTCCTCGGCAAACACGATGCCCTACATCGTGGACGCGGTGCGGGCCTATGCCACTGTGGGCGAGATTTGCGAGGCCCTGCGGGAAGTGTATGGGACCTACACGGAAGTGAGCATCACGTAGCCGGGAGTATTGGCGCGCACGAAGCAGACCAAAACGGGAAGAGCTCTGGCGCTGAAGTTTCGAAGCTGGGTCGGCTTCCACCGGGAAACGCCAAAGACCAACTCGTTGATTCTTCGAGCGAGTTGCCGATTCGTGGCCGCGCCACACTCCTTGTTTGACCGAGCCGAAAAAGCTACGGCCTCGGTTCGATTGCCCAGGCGGCTCGAGCCTTTCGTTCGATTTTTGTTCCCCCCGGTTTCCAGCTTGTGATAAAGAAATAATATGCGAAAAGCGGTCAACCACCTCAAGAAGTCCGACCCCGTCATGCGGGCGATCATCGAGCGTATTGGGCCGTGCCGCATGCAGTTCGGGCCGCCGGAGTTTCACAGCCTGGCTGAGGCGATCGTCTACCAGCAACTGCACGGCAAGGCAGCAGAAACCATCTTCAAGCGTTTGGCCGCGCTGGCCGGCGAGCCGCTCACGCCGGAGGGCATCCTCAAGCTGACCGATGAGCAGATGCGCGGCGCGGGATTGTCGAAGCAGAAATCGGCATACTTGAAGGACCTGGCGGCAAAAACGTCGAACGGGCTGCTGGATTTCCTCCGCCTGCCGCAGTTGGCGGATGCAGAAGTAGTCGAGCATCTCACCCAGGTGAAGGGCATCGGGGTATGGACCGCGCAGATGTTTCTGATGTTCACGCTGAAGCGCGAGAACGTGCTGCCGACGGGCGATTTAGGCGTGCGCCTGGCGATGTTCAAGCACTATCTCGACGGGCAGCGGGCAGGGAAAGAGAAAAAATCTGGAGCGGCAAAGAAAGGCCGCAAGCGGAAGATCAAGCTGCCCAGTCCGGAGCAGATGGAGAAGATCGCAAAGAACTGGGAACCTTATCGCAGCGTGGCGTGCTGGTATTTGTGGAAGAGCATGGACACCAAGACTCTTTAGCACCGAAGACTCTCGAAATGCAGCCGCTGTGCGGCCGCCTGGGCGCCTGTGTTTAAATGAGTGGGGATGGCTGATCGCAAGATTCGCGTGTTGGTGGCGAAGCCTGGGCTTGACGGGCACGACCGCGGCGCCAAGGTGATTGCCCGCGCTTTGCGCGATGCCGGCATGGAAGTGATTTATACAGGGTTGCGGCAGACTCCGGAGATGATCGTCAGCGCGGCCCTTCAGGAAGATGTGCAGGTGATCGGGCTGTCGATTCTTTCCGGCGCACATAACGCGATCGTGCCGCGCGTGATGGATCTGCTCAAACAGAACAAAATGGATGACGTTCTCGTGCTGGTGGGCGGGATCATTCCCGATCAGGACATCGACGCTCTCAAGAAACTCGGCGTGGCCGCGATCTTCCAGCCGGGCACTGCCATGGATGATATCGTGAAATTCATCCGCGCGAATGTGAAGGGCGCAGGAGTGCCCAGCTGAGGGAGCAAGAGCATTGAGTCATTGGGCGATCGGGTAATTTTGAAGCCCAAGGTTTTCAATGGCTCAATCACCCCATTGCCCGATCGCTCAATTTTTCTCGATGCCCCCGAATTCAGCCAGTATCCGCCAACAACTTGAGCGCACCGTGGGCCCTGCGCCTTGGTATTGGAAGACCTTCCCGGCATTCCGGTCTCTCTCCCAGCAGCGCTTGGTTTGGACTCATCACGGCGAGCAGGGGGCGGTCGCATATGTGGTCTCGCTGGCGCTGGACGAGGAACCGGACAAGCCACGCCTGGCACTGAACACGTATTGCCGGCCGTTTCTTGTGGCGCCACATTCCCTTGGGATCTGGTGTCCGGAGGGTCGCAACATTCGTCTGGTCTGTTTCGATCCGGATCAGCTCCAGGGGTTCGACCTGGCGGAAATTGCGGGATGGTTCAAGCAATCTTCCGATCGCATCTACGCCCGGACCCCGCCGGTCGCGGACTTTGAAGTGCCGCTCACATTGAGTCCGGGCATGCACAAGATCGATGTGCCGCGGGAATTGGCAACGGTCGACGAGTTGATCGTGCCTACCAGCTACCCGGCGAGGTCGAAGGATGATCCGGCATTCGCGCTCTTTGTTCTCTATCTGCAGGCCGGGCTGGTGGAAGTATTGCCGCAAAAATGGTTCACTGCATCGCAGTACCAGGTGGGCAAGCAATGGATTTCACGCGCGGCGCGCGATGAGGAATCGCATCGCATCTTTGGAGAGTGTATTGAGGTGGGAAGCTTTCTGCTGGAGGAAGATGGCTGCCGGCTGGCGGAGTGGATGGAGAGGCGGGGTTAGGTCTGGAGAATCCGGCCTCGGGCTTCTGAACATTTATACATGCAACTTTGTACAGGCGACTGCATAGGTATCACTGCCCTAACGAAAACGAACCCGAAGCAATGCATAGACCGGCACTCGTGGTTGGGCAGCCCAGCTGCTTCCGGCGGTCTTTCGGAGTTCGGCCCAGCCCGTCGAAGTGATTGGCTCTCGGTCGCTCGTTTGTCCTTCCCGTCTTGTCCGTGCCCCCGTCCCTTTGGCGTATATTTGCCATGCGTTGCGCGTCCGTGCGGGAGTGGTATACCGTAAAAATAGTCCGATCTCTTCATTCAGACTCATGGCTGACCGCAGCGAAGCTCCCACCGTTCCTTCGTCCCAGGCTACCAACCTCCTCACGACCAGGGTCGACCCCACCTCGGCGCGGTTCGAAGCCAACATGCGCTTTCTGGCCGATCTCATGTCTCAGGTGCGCAACGAAAGCGAGAAGATCAGCGAAGGCGGCGGCGCCAAGGCCATGGAAAACCAGCATGGCAAGGGACGGCTCACGGCGCGGGAGCGCATTGACCTGCTGGTCGATCCTGGAACGTTCTTCGAGCTGGGGATTTACGCAGCTCATGGGATGTACGAAGAGTGGGGCGGCGCGCCGGCTGCGGGGGTGATTACGGGTCTGGCGCGAGTTCAAACGCGCATGGTGATGATCATCGCGAACGATGCCACGGTGAAGGCGGGAGCATTTTTCCCCATGACGTCGAAGAAGGTGATTCGCGCCCAGAACATTGCCATCGAGAACCGCATTCCCACGGTCTATTTGGTGGATTCGGCGGGCGTGTTTCTGCCGTTGCAGGAAGATGTCTTTCCCGACACCGACGACTTCGGCCGCGTCTTCCGCAACAACGCCGTCATGTCAGCCCTGGGCATTCCCCAGATTGCGGCCATCATGGGTATGTGCGTGGCCGGTGGCGGATACCTGCCGGTGATGTGCGATCACGTCCTGATGACCGACGGCAGCGGCTTGTTCCTGGCCGGGCCGGCGCTGGTGCAGGCGGCAATTGGACAGAAAGTTTCGGCGGAAGATTTGGGCGGGGCGGCCATGCACGCGGGCATCAGCGGAACGGTGGATTTCCGCGAGCCGGATGATGCGGCCTGCCTGGCGCGCATTCGATCCATCGTGGAGAAGTGGGGATACCGGCGCCAATCTCCTTGGGACCGCAGGAAGCCGGTCGAGCCGGCGCTGGCTGCCGAGGAGATTTACGGCATTTACGATTCCTCGCCCGCACGCCCCTACGACATGAAGGAGATTCTGGCGCGCGTGCTCGATGGCAGCAGCTTCGACGAATACAAGGCGGAATACGGCAAGACGCTGATCTGCGGCTACGGGCGCATCGGCGGCTTCGCCGTGGGAATTGTCGCCAACCAGAAGCTGCACGTTCAGCAAACCGACCACGAGGGCCACAAGCGAATGGAGTTCGGCGGAGTGATCTATACGGAATCGGCCGAGAAGGCCGCGCGCTTCATCATGGACTGTAACCAGGACCTGATTCCGCTGATTTTCTTTCACGACGTAAACGGTTTCATGGTGGGCCGCGACGCTGAGTGGAGCGGCATCATCAAAGCGGGCGCGAAGATGGTGAACGCGGTTTCGAATTCAGTGGTGCCGAAGATTACCGTGATTGTAGGCGGATCGTTCGGCGCGGGACACTATGCGATGTGCGGCAAAGCGTTCGATCCGCGATTCGTTTTTGCCTGGCCGACGGCGCGCTACGCGGTGATGAGCGGCGATTCGGCGGCAGCAACCCTGGTTGAGGTCAAAGTGAAGCAACTGGAACGCGGCGGCACAAAGCTCAGCGACGAAGACAAGAAAGAGCTGTATGAATCGGTGAAGCGCACTTATGACGAGCAGACCGACCCACGCTACGGCGCAGCCCGGCTGTGGATCGACAAGATCATCGATCCGGTTGAGACGCGCGACGCCATTACGCAAGCTTTGCAAGCGGCGGCACTGAATCCGGACGTGCCGGAGTTCAAGGTGGGAGTGCTACAAACGTGATTCACCCCGGCGAACTCAAGTGTATCGAACACATTCTGCCAGTTCACGAAAAGCTCAACTCTTGGCATACTTGAAACTAACCGGCAAGCGGGTTGGACGAATCCTCAATTTCTAATCTCCGTGCCTCCGTGGTGAATGAATTGTCCAATTCCGTAAAGCTTATCGAATGTCCGCGCGATGCCTGGCAGGGACTGAAGGGACAGATTCCGTCTGACATCAAGCGGGCCTACTTGCAGGCGTTGATCAGCGCGGGATTCAAGCACATCGATGCGGTCTCCTTCGTGTCGCCCAAAGCCGTGCCGCAGATGGCGGATTCGGAAGAAGTATTGAAGGAACTTGATCCTCCCGAGGACGTGGAGATCATTGGCATCGTGGTCAACGAAAAGGGCGCGCAGCGGGCCATCGAGACGCAGGCGGTGAACACTCTGGGATTTCCTTATTCGATCTCGGAGACTTTTTTGCGCAAGAATCAGAATCAGTCCGCCGAAGAGGCGCTCGACGAACTGGAGAAGATCCAGAAAAGAGCCGACGATGCCGCACTCGACGTCGTGGTCTACCTCTCGATGGCATTTGGCAATCCCTATGGCGATCTGTGGAACTTGGAGGAAGTGATTGAAGCCATCTCGCTGATGGAAGTCGACAACCTGCACATGATTTCCCTGGCCGACACCGTTGGCATGGCAACTCCAGAACAGGTCAGCGAACTGGTAGGCGCGGTGATGGCGAAGTACGATTATCTCGAGATCGGGATCCACCTGCACAGCCGTCCTGAGCAGGCGGCGGCGAAGATTCTTGCCGCCTACGATGCCGGTTGCCGACGCTTTGATTCGGCCATCGGCGGACTGGGGGGATGTCCGTTCGCGCAAGACAGGCTCGTCGGCAACATCGCAACCGAGAAAGAGATTGAGGCCTTGAGGCAGCGTGGCGCTGAGTTGCCTCCGCTCAAGCCGCTCGATGCGTTGCTGCGCGCGACGACCGAAATGGCGGCTCGGTACACGAATTCCGTCAACGACGATTAGCCGTTTCCAGATATGACCTACAAAACAATCCAAGTCGCACACGAGTCCGGTATCGCAACCATAACGCTGAACCGTCCGGAGAAGCGCAACGCCATCAGCTTCGAGCTGATTGACGATCTGCTGCGCGCGCTGAAGGAGGTGGAGAGTTCCGACGCGATTGTGCTCATCCTGACGGGCGCAGGCAAGGCCTTTTCCTCGGGCATGGACCTGGACAATTTGAAAGTGTTGATTGGCCGCTCGCCCGAGCAGAACCTCGAAGATTCGCAGACGATGGTCCGCCTGTTCCGTTCGCTATACGAGTTTCCCAAGGTCACGATTGCGGCGGTGAACGGTCCGGCGATCGCTGGCGGCACCGGACTGGCATTGCTGTGCGATTTCACTCTGGCTGTTCCGGAAGCCAAGTTTGGCTACACCGAGGTGCGCATCGGCTTTGTACCGGCCATTGTTTCAACCTTTCTGCTGCGCCAGGTCGGAGAGAAACAGGCCCGCGATCTCTTGTTGACCGGAAGAATTATCGATGCGGAGGAAGCGGCGCGAATGGGATTGATCAAGGAAATCGTCGCGCCTGAAAACCTGCTGGCGCGGGCCCGGGAGTTGGCGGCGCTGCTGCTGGAGAACAGTCCAGCTTCGTTGCGCGCGACCAAGCAACTGCTGAACCACCATGCCGGCGCCGAACTGGATAGGCAGATCGAAGCTGCGGTGCGGGGGAACGCTGCCGTACGCACCACCGCCGACTTCCGCGAAGGCGTTACCTCATTTCTCGAAAAGCGCAAGCCGGTGTGGACGGGCAAATGAATTCCGCTCATCCCCAAGCGATCAATGAAACTCGCCTGCGGGTGCGTTACGCCGAGACCGATCAAATGGGTGTGGTTTACCATTCCAACCATTTCATCTGGTTCGAAGTGGGCCGCGTCGAATTGTTGAGGCAGATGGGCTTTTCCTATCGCGACATGGAGGACCGGGACCACTGCTTCATCGCCGTGGCCGAGGCCAAATGCCGCTATCGCGCACCGGTGCGCTATGACGAAGAGGTGCTGGTGCGCACCGAACTGTTGGGCGTGCGCGACTCGCTGGTCCAGTTTGGTTATGAATTGCGGCGTGCGGCAGATGGCGCGCTGCTGGCGGAAGGCGAGACCACGCACATCGTCACTGATCGCGATATGAAGATTGCCGCGCTGCCGAAAAAGTATTTGAAAGCATTCCGTGCAGCCATTGGAAAAGGGGACGGGAAAAACTCTTGAACGCACTTCACATCAACGGAAACGATCTCACGCTGGAAGCGGTACGCGAAGTCGCTCCTCTCCACGAACGACGTCCGGTGCTCTTGTCGGCCCACGCTCGCGAGGGCGTCGATCGGGCTCGCACGCTGGTCGACGAGATCGTCGCGAGCAACAAAGTGGCCTATGCCATCACCACCGGCGTAGGGAAGCTCAGCGATGTGCCCATCGCCGGCGATCAGATTCGCGAGCTGCAAGTCAACCTGGTGCGTTCGCACGCCGCAGGGGTCGGCGAACCGCTTTCCGTGGCGGAAACGCGCGCCATGATGCTTTTGCGGGCCAATTCCCTGGCCAAAGGCTATTCGGGCGTGCGCGCGATCGTGATCGACACGCTATGCGAAATGCTGAACCGCGGGGTCACGCCCTTCGTGCCGTCGCAGGGCAGTGTGGGCGCAAGCGGCGATCTGGCTCCTCTGGCGCATCTGGCGCTGGCTTTGATCGGAGAGGGCGAATGCGTCGACGCATCGGGCGCCCGCATCCCCAGTGGCGACGCGCTCGAACGGGCGCAGGTGAAGCCGCTGGTGCTCGAAGCGAAGGAATCCATTTCGCTGATCAACGGGACGCAAGGCATGCTGGCCGTGGGCACGCTGGCGCTACTGGACGCAGAGATACTGGTGGATTCCGCCGACGTGTTGGGCGGCCTTTGCTGCGACGCGCTGAAGGGCACCGACACAGCCTTCGACGAGCGCATTCACCAAGCGCGCCCGCACAGCGGACAGATGAAGACGGCGGCGAATCTGCGCAAAATGCTCGAAGGCAGCCCGATTCGCGAATCGCACCGCGACTGCGACCGGGTGCAGGATGCTTACTCCCTGCGCTGCATCCCGCAGGTGCACGGTGCGGTTCGCGACACGCTGGCGCACTGCCGCCAGGTGTTTGAGACCGAGGCGAACTCCGCCGTGGATAATCCGCTGGTATTCATCACCGACGCCAGGAATTTCAAGGGCGATGTGATCTCAGGAGGAAACTTCCACGGCGAACCGCTCGCGTTTGCCTTAGATTTTCTCGGCATCGCCCTGAGCGCGCTGGCTGGCATCAGCGAGCGACGGATCGAGCGACTGGTGAATCCCGCTCTCAGCGAGGGTTTGCCGCCGTTCCTGGCGCACGGCGCAGGACTGAATTCAGGTTTCATGCTGCCCCAGGTCACGGCGGCGGCGCTGGTCAGCGAGAACAAGGTGCTGGCGCATCCTGCGTCGGTGGATTCGATTACGACCTCGGGCAACAAGGAAGACTACGTTTCCATGGGCATGACGTCGGCGATCAAGCTGAAGCGCATCGTCGAGAACACGCGCAATGTGCTGGCGATTGAAGCTATGGCCGTAGCCCAGGCCATCGACTTCCTCGCTCCGCTGAAGACTTCGAAGCGCGGACAAGCGGCTCATGCGGCGATCCGGTCGGTGTGTCCCACGATGGAGAAGGATCGCGCCATGTACAAAGACTTCGCGCGGATCGCGGAATTGATTGCCAGCGGCAAGGTGGCAGCGGTGATCCGCTGAGGAATTCGCTATTGAAATGGCGCCATATCCGCTGCAGGGTTCCAGTAGCCTTCGAAGGTCCGTAGGGGCGATGCGGACACGCCGAACGCTTTCGCAATGCCGCTCCGGTTCTTCGCGTCAACGCATAGGAAAACATCTGGCCGCTTCATCGCCAGGCGCGCCTTTCCGGGAGAGCACCGGTGGGTTGGGGCATCATGTCGGTATCGGTTCTGCATGCGCGCCGCTTGATTCAGAGCTACGCGAATCGCTACAACACGGTCCGACTGCACAGCGCGATCGGGCATGTGACGCCACAAGACATGCTCCACGGACGTCAGGCAAAGAACCATGCGGAACGCGACCGGAGGCTGGATGAGGCACGCCAGCCGCGTCAGCTACGACGCCGACAAGCAGACTACTCAGGGTTGATCCAAGCGCCGGTCTCGCTGCTAGCGACCTAGTGTCGCACTTCAGCCATGAGGGCCATGATGTTGCCTTCGGAGTCGCGGAACTCGGCCAGCCACAGGTCATGGTCCGGCATCTTGGCGACGACGTGCGGTTCGCCTTCGGTCTTTACATTGCGTTGCACCAAGCGGGCATGGGTGGACTGAATGTCGGCCACTTTAAAGTAGAGGATCGATGCTGGGTGATCGAACTCGGGTCGTTCGGGCGGCGTTAACATCAGCCGAACGCCGCCGCAGTCAAAGAACGCGAGGCGTCCCGTCGTGAAGAGCAGTTTGAGTCCGAGAGTGTCACGGTAGAACTCAAGCGCGCGGTTGGTGTCGTGCACGTTGATAGCAATCTGACCGATTTGCGTGATGGCGATTCCGCTGGAAGCGGCACTGGTCGTCATAGCTTCACTCCCTCGAATTTGATGTATCATGTAGTTAGCATAGCTAACTAATAGATGCAAGCCCTAAATCAAAATAAATTCCCGAGCTCTGAAGCGGTGGAAGCTGCCGACCGGCTGCACTCTGCAGCCATTCATCTGCTGCGGCGGTTGCGGATTCGTGATCGTGAGATCGGGGTCGGCCCGGCGCAGTTGTCTGCCTTATCAGTTCTTGTGTTTGGAGGGCCAAAATCATTGGCCGAACTAGCCGAAACAGAGCAAGTCAAGGCACCGACCATGAGCCGAATTGTGGCCGGTTTGTTGCGAGCAAGACTTGTACGCAGCAGAACCGATAAGCAGGATCGTCGCGCTGTGGTGATTCAGGCGACAGAGAAAGGTATTCGCATCATGCAGGAAGGCCGGAGACTTCGAGTGGAGGCGCTGGCCGCTGCGGTTCGAGGCTTACCGCAGAAAGAAATCGCGCAGCTGCTGGAAACAGCGCAAGTCATGGAACACCTCAGCAGGCGGGTCTAGGCCGACCACATGGGCGTGGGCAGGTTATGCAAGCGAGAAGACCGCTTTTTCACAAATCGCTACGGGCGAGTTCGAATGGAGCTACAAAAACTTCGCCAGATGAAACAGAAGCGGGCGCTGTGGGACGCAACCATGCTGAGGGCTAATAATCTGGCGGGGCTCATCGAGCTGATGGTCGACCGCGCGGGAGCTCAACTCCTCGGTGACCATCCCAACGAGGGACGAACCGGGGGATGCTCCGGGTCCACGGAGTTGCCCCATCGTCGCCACCACCAACATTAAGACACTACCCAGCCACGCGTTCGATTGACACAAGATTTATGCACATCTAGTCTTGCTGCACTCCTGATGCCACCGCCCAGCGACAGCGTCCCGAATGATCGCCAGCAGGTTCCTTACATAATTCTTGCCGTACTCGTCTGCCTGCTGCCATTTTCCGGCAAGGCGTTCCACGTCGACGATACTTTGTTCATTTATGTCGCGCGGCAGATTACCCACGCCCCGCTTGATCCTTACGGATTCAAGGTGAATTGGTTTCTCGACGCCGTGCCTATGGCGCACGAAACCAAGAATCCTCCGCTTGCGTCTTACTACATGGCCGCGGCAGCCAGTTTTCTGGGATGGTCGGAACGGGCGTTGCATCTTGCGTTCCTCTTGCCGGCGCTGGCCGCAGTATCGGGCACCTATCGTCTGGCGCAGCGATTTACGAATTCGCCGCTGCTGGCGGCCACGGCCACGTTGCTCGCGCCCGCATTTCTCGTCTCTGCCAGCAGCGTGATGTGCGACACGATGATGCTGGCGCTTTGGCTTTGGGCCATCATCTTCTGGATCGAGGGCCTCGAACCACCGAAGCCGCGCTATCTGGCCATTTCTGCAGTTCTGATTTTGTCGTGCGCTTTGACGAAATACTTCGGGATGGCTTTGATTCTGCTGCTCGCGGCATATTCGGTTGCCCGGAAGGGGCGCCTGGGAAGCTGGGCCTGGTACCTGCTGTTGCCGATCGCGGCTCTGACCGGATATCAACACTGGACGAAGGCGGTATACGGGCTGCGCATGATTTCGGAAGCAGCTCATATGTCGGCTGGCATGCGGCAAGCCAGACAGAGTTCCGCCCTGGCCAAAGCACTGGTAGATCTGAGCTTCGTGGGCGGATGCGCGCTGCCCGCGCTGGCGTTTGCTCCCCTCCTGTGGCCGCGCAAGAAAATTCTCGCCGTCTGTGTGGCCAGTGGAATTGCGGCGTTTCTCATCAGCAGCGGTCGAATCGGCCTCGGCGAAATGCTTTGGCCGTTTGAATTTTACCGACATTGGTTCCTGGTTGGCTCTCAGTTGACCCTCTTTATTGCCGCGGGATTTTCCGTACTGGCGCTGGCGGCCGCGGACGCATGGAAAGGCAGAGACGCCGACTCGCTGTTGCTGATGCTGTGGGTCTTCGGAACCTTCGTTTTTACAGGGTTCTTGAACTGGACCATCAACGCCCGTTCCGTGCTGCCGTTGATTCCGGCCGCTGGCATTCTTCTCGCGCGGCGCGTAGACGCACTGCGGACTCACTCGATTCGGTGGCGGCCCCAGCGGATGGCCATTGCGCTCGCCGTGGCTGGTGCGGTATCACTTTGGCTCACAGGGGCCGATACGGAGCTGGCAAATTCGGCGCGAACGGCGGCGGCCGTCATCGAGCAGAAGACTCGCAATCAGCCCGGCACGGTCTGGTTCCTGGGGCACTGGGGATTCCAATACTATATGGAGTCATTCGGGGCGCACGCCGTGGTGGTGGATGACCCGCCGCAGCGCCCGGGAGATTTCCTCGCCCTGGCCGGGAACGACAGGCTGTTCGAAATCCGTCCCGAGTTCGTGTCAGCGCGCGACGGGATTCAGATTCCCATGCGGCTCGGCATCACAACCATCCAAAGGGAACTCGGCGCAGGTTTTTATTCCTCGGATCTGGGCCCGCTGCCTTTTGCCATCGGGCCGGTCCTGCCCGAGCGCTATGACCTGATTCGGCTGGGACCAAAATCGATCCCCGCCGCGAGTGCGGCATCCCCCTAGGCTGATCCGACGACCTTCGCGGCGCTGCCATCCAGTCCTAGCTTATCGGCAATTCCCTGCAGCGCTTCGATGCAGAAGGCGATGTGTTCGTCCAAGTCCACGCCCAGCGCGGCGGCACCGTTGACGATGTCTTCGCGGTTCACTTTGCGGGCGAATGCTTTGTCCTTCATTCTTTTTCTCACCGATTTCACATCCACTTCGATCAGGGATTTTCCCGGCTTGATCAGGGCCACCGCGGTAATGAATCCGGCAAGCTCGTCGCAGGCGAAAAGAGCTTTTTCGAGCGGCGTATCGCGCGTTACGCCGGTGTATTCAGCGTGCGACATGACGGCGCGGCGGATCTCTTCGGGCCATCCGCGCTGCTTTAGAATCTCGTTCCCCTTGTAGGGATGGTCTTCGAGGCTGGGATACTTCTCGTAGTCGAAGTCGTGAACCAGTCCGACAATGCCCCACAGCTCTTCCGGCGACAACCCAAGTTCAGCGAACCCAAGTTCCGATAGCCCGGATGTCCCAGGATCGGTGGCAAACTTGCGGGAGCAAGCGCGCATGCAAGCCTCCACCGCCAGCGCGTGCTTGCGCAAGCTTTCCGATTGAGTGAACTCAGTTAGTAAACACCACGCGGTCTCGCGATTAATCATGCTTTTCGCCCTGCTTCTGCGGGATTTCGCTCGCTTCGTTGCGGTTTTCGCCGGCAAGATTTGCGGCTTTATGCATTTTACCCTTGACATCCACAGGCCTTGTACCGCAGATTGGGTCGGAACCTTCCCCCATTTATTTAGGTTCGTTCTGTAGAAGTTGCGTAGATGTGTAGATGTAAGGAGTAGCCGGCTCTGGCACTCCCACAACCCGATGGCTACGACTCTTGCCCCGGTAGATTCTAGGGAAGTCGTCCGCTGCGATCACTGCCTGTTGGTTCAATTCCGTACGGTTAACAACAATTGCCGCCGCTGCCACTCGTCCCTGGACCAGGAGCCCGAGCCTGAACCGGTCGAGATGGCACCGCCAGTGATGATGCCCATGCCTGGCATTGGCCGTGGGCACCTGAACCTGGCAACGTCAATCCGGTCGCTGCGTTTGCGCAGCGGGTTAAGCCAGCGGCAACTGGCCGGACGCATGTCCGTGCCCCGGACCTATGTTTCCAAGATCGAAAACGAGAAAGCCACGCCCACGCTGTCCTCCTTGGAACGGCTGGCGCGAGCCCTGGAGGTCACCGTGCCGGAATTGCTCAGCGGCGGAGAAAAGAGCCGTCAGGACGAAATCAGTGAACTGATGAGAGACCAGTTTATTGCGGAGATCTTACCGTTTGTGTCGCAACTGAATGGGATGCAGATGTCGAGCATCCTGACCCAGGTGCGGGACTTGACGATGCGGCCGCGAAGGACCGCGTAAGTTAACGGCGAACTCGGATTCTGCCGATCCGGGAGTCCGCCGTGCGTGAAAAGTTTATCCGGGCGACCTGCCAACTCAACGCCGGGACCAATCCCTTGGTCCCGGCTTTTTTCTGGCCTCGGCGCTAGCTGAATCCGAACTAGATCGACCAACATCTATGCAGCATGAACCTGGAAGAAGTTGGGGGCGTTTTTTCTACCTTGTCTGCCCGACCTGCCTCTGTGAATCAAACTGAAGGGGATGGGTGGGGAGAGGCGCTGCAGCGGAGGTTGGCACCGGCCGCGAGTTCGGCCGACGACGATTCGCTGCTCGATGCCTACTCCCGGGCGGTCACGGGAGCGGTAGGGCGCGTCAGCCCTTCAGTAGTCAACATTGAAGTGCATCAATCCGCTGGCCGCAGGCGCTCGGGCGAGTCGCCCGAACGGCGGGGTGGAGGCTCGGGCTTCGTATTCACTCCGGACGGCCTGATTCTCACCAACAGCCATGTCGTGCATGACGCGCGGCGTATCGAGGTCACGCTGGCCGATGGCCGACGCATGCCGGCGAGCGCAATTGGGGACGATCCTGCGAGCGACCTCGCCGTCGTACGAGTCGATGAACCCGGTCTCGCTGCCGCTGCGCTCGGCGACTCGCAGCAGCTTCGTGTGGGGCAACTTGTCGTCGCGCTCGGTAGCCCCTACGGGTTTCAATCGACCGTGACCGCGGGCGTGGTGAGTGCGCTGGGGCGTTCGCTGCGGTCGTATTCGGGGCGGCTGATCGACGACGTCATTCAGACCGACGCCGCGCTCAATCCGGGCAACTCTGGCGGGCCGCTGGTCGATTCCGCGGGGCGAG